>JACCDH011384629.1_pt1 | contig 64013 bp, 55 predicted proteins | sample 7442481 | NCBI WGS metagenome assembly JACCDH01 (sample SAMN15323433, study PRJNA562643) | freshwater metagenome | isolation source: river surface water | place: USA:Blue River Watershed | collected 2017-08-15 | reverse complement strand
GGTCAAGGCAGGCAAGGTTCGCTACCTCGGCTTGTCGGAGATGAGTGCCGATACGATCCGGCGTGCGCATGCAGTACATCCGATCAGTGCGGTGCAGAGCGAATGGTCGCTGTGGGAGCGGAATCTCGAAGAGCCGGGCACCGATGGCTCAGCGAGCATCGTGGCTACGTGTCGAGAACTCGGTATCGGTCTCGTGCCTTACAGCCCGCTGGGTCGAGGCTTTCTCGGCGGCACGTTGCCCGATCCTGCCACCCTGCCCGATTCAGACTATCGCAAGCACGACCCCCGCTTGCAGGGTGAAAACTATCAACGCAACTTGCGCTTGCTCGCTGCCGTGAATCGCATGGCCGCGGTGCGCGACGCCACTCCGGCGCAGATCGCCTTGGCGTGGTTGCTGGCCAAAGGAAACGACGTCGTGCCCATCCCGGGAACGAAACGACGGCGCTATCTCGAAGAAAATGTCGGCGCGACGACGCTCACGTTGTCTGCTGCCGAGCTCGCCGAACTCGAGGCACTCGGCACCGCAGCGGGACCTCGCTACACCGAACGTGCCCTGAGCATGATCGAGCGCTGACGCGCCATTCACGCTCTGCGGCGATCGTCGCTGGAGTTCGGCATGCGGGTGTGGTCGATCACGACCGCGACGTCACCCTCGATCATCCGCAGCCCACCCGTCGAGTCAGTGCGATGAGTTACTGGTTCAGCGCCATCGACGACGATGCCGCCTTGAATCACGATGCGTCGCTCGCAACGCTCGGCGAGCTCCCGATCATGGGTCGACAGCAGAAAGGTCGTTCCGGTCTCGCGCTGTATCTCTTGCATCAGCGCAAAGGCCTGATCGGCGTTCTCGCGATCAAGGTTGCCGGTCGGCTCGTCGGCCAAGACGAGCGCTGGCTGATTCATCAAGGCTCGCGCAATCGCAACACGCTGCTTCTGGCCGCCGGACAAACGGGTTGCTCGATAGTTCATGCGCTCGGATAAGCCGACTCGCTCGAGCAACATCGCCGCACGTTCACGACCCGCACGCGTTTCGCGCCACAGACGTCCCGCATGGGGAAACATGACGTTCTCGAGCGCCGTGAAATCGGGCAGCAAGTGGTGGTATTGGAAAATAAAACCGATCTGTTGATTGCGAAAATCCGAGAGCTCTCGCTCGGCGAGCGTCGTGAGCTCGCTGCCCAACATTCGCAAACTTCCGCTCGTCGGTCGCATCAGCGTACCGAGTATCGATAACAGCGTGCTCTTGCCGCTACCCGAGGGCCCAAGCATCGCCACCATCTCGCCGCGCTGCAAAGAAAAGTTCACGCCCTTGAGGACAGGAGTCTGAAAGTCTTCATCGATGAAGACCTTGCGTATGTCGCGCACCTCGAGCAAAGAAAGACTCTCTGGTTTACTCATTGGGAGATAGCCTCTACCGGATCGATGCGCGAGGCTGCGCGAGCAGGCCAAAGCGCTGCGGCGATGCTAGCCGCAGCAGCCAACAACAAAGCGATGTCGTATTGACCGAGTGCAGGATCGACCGGAAGCCGACGACCACTCGCAGCACCGATGTTGGCGAGTAGCGTACTGAAGCTCCAACCTAGGAAGCAGCCGACGATCGAGCCGATGATGCCGATCAGTGCGCCTTGCAGCATGAAGACGGACAAGACGAACCGTTGCGAGATACCAAAGCTGCGCATGATGCCGATCTCCGGTCGCCGGCGGAACGTGGTCAACAGCAGAGCGCTCGCCACGCCCACCACGATGGTGATGAGCGTGAACATCTTGATGATGTTGCCGGAACTGCCCTGGCCCTCAAGCGCTTCACGCAGACGCTGGTTCTTGTCCATCCAGGCGGTTGCTTCGAGTCCGGTGGAATCCGCTAACTGACGCGCGACATCGCGTGCGGCATAAATGTCGGCTAGTTTGATTTCGATTTCGGTCAAACCCTCCGGCAGATCGAACATCACGCGTGCCGAATCGAGATTGACGAAAGCCAGTCGCGCATCGAGGCTGTCGACACCCGTGGCGTAGAGTGCTCTGACAGTGAGCGTACGAGTACGACCCTGATCGGTCGTGATCAGTACCGGTTGACCGATACGCAGGCCAAGATCCGTAGCCAGTTTGCGTCCGATCAACACATCGTTGATTCCAAGCCGCGCCTCGCCCTCGACGATGTTCTGGTCAATGGGAGCGATCGCACCGAGACGCGCCGGCTCAACTCCCTTGAAGGTGATCGGCAAGGTTTGCTCTCCGCGCGAGAGCAGACCGGTGCCGAGAATGTTGTAGGACACACCGGTGACCCCGGGCAGTGTGTCGATGATTTGCTCGACTGTGCGCCATTGTTTGATTTGCTCGCGGCGCTGCAAGGCGACCTGCGAGACGACCAACCGTTCGGTTCCGTCGAGTGCCGGAGCGAGTGCCGGGCGTATTCGTGCGGGCTCGATGGTGACGTGGGCGGAGCTGCCGACCACCCGATCAATCTGGAACTCGGCAAGCCCGTTGATGAGGGCGGCATTGAAGGTGAACACGGTGACAGCGATCGCAACGCCGCCAATCAGCAACGCTGACTGCAGGCGGTTGGCCGTCAGGTAGCGCAGTGCCACTTTTAGATCGAAGCGCATGGAATTACAGCGCTTTACGCGCGTCGGACCCGCGCGGTCGCTCGATCGCCGGGATGTCGGAAGCGTCGTTGGCGATCACGACGTGCTCACCGATTAACTCGGGCCGAGGACTTGCCAGCAGTTGTTCATCGCCTTTGAGACCTTGCAGTACGATGACCCGCTCGCTCGGCCAATCCAAAAACTGCACTGGACGCTCGGCAACACGACCATTGTCGACCAGTAATACTTTGGCATCGCGACCGCGACCGAGAATCGTGCTGCGTGGCAAGGTTAATGCGGTTTCACGACGCTCAACGATCAAGTTGACATCTGCCGTCAGGCCCGCGCGCAAACCGGCGGGCTGCTCCGACAATCGCAGCCGGATCTTCGCGCCGCCGGTACGCTGATCGACTTTGGGCGACACGTAATACAGCGTCGCACTGATCGGCTTGGGTACACCGGCAATCACAACGTCTGCCACCTGTCCGGTACGCACCTCGGTGAGATATTGCTCATCGACATCGGCTTCGACTTCGACGTCCGCCAGCGGTGCGATTTCATAGATGACGGTTTGAGCGCTGACCACTTGGCCCGTGTCAACAGGTCGCGCCAGCACGACGCCAGACACCGGAGCAGTCAAGGTGTTGTCGCGCAGCCGCGCAGAAACTTCGCGCCGCGTCGCCTCCAGACTTGCGAGAGTCAGACGAGCCTGGTCGACCTCGAACTTAGCCGTGTCGAATTCTTTGACGGTCGCGAGGCCCTGGGTGCGTAACTGCTCGATACGTCGATAGCTGCGCTCCGCTTCAGCCACAGCCCGTTGCTGTAGCACGATCTTCGCGGCCGCCTCATCGAGCGCGGCACGGGGCGCGTCCGCCTCGAGTTGAACGAGCACCTCACCAGCTTGTACGGCGTCACCCTCTTCCTTGGTGAGTTTCACGATCTGACCTGCGGTCTTTGGCGAAATGTTCACGGTGACCTGCGGTCGCGTACGACCCGAGACGGCAAGCACCCGTTCGGCGGGCCCGGACACGACGGGCGTCGTCAGCACCGGCGTCGGGCGACTCGCGCGGTAGACGTAGCCGCCGATCAGTACCAGGGCGCCAAAGGCGAGGATCCAATAGCGGTAACGCGTGAGGAAGCCGGGCTGCGGTTCGTCGAAAGCCATGGAGAAACTCATCCTTAAAAATGGCAAAAACATCCTGTTGCCATATTTTATAACAGGTGGTTTAATTTATAGCAACTTGGTTTTCCAGCCGACCTCGGCTCACTACCTACCCATGACTCGCCCACTCGGCACGCGTAACGCGCAATTCGAAGATCGCCGTCAAGCCTTGCTGCTGAAAGCCGGCGCGCGGCTGGCCGTTCAAAATGAAGATGCGCCAAGCTTCCGTGAACTTGCCCTCGCTTGCGGTGTGAGCGTGGCTACCCTGCGTCACTATTTCGTCAATCGTGAAACCCTGATCAAAGAGCTATTCACGCTGCACCTCGATACAGGTCGACGTCACCTGCAAAATGCGCAACGCCCGCCGGCAGCGCGCGAATCGATCGAGAGTTCGCTGCGCGACGTACTCGAACGTATCGCGCGAGGCTGGACGAGCGGGTTCCTTGGGTCTTTGCACCGCATCGGACTCTCGGAAGGCCTACGCCACAGCACGACCGCGCTGGATTATCTCGTCGACGTTCTCGAGCCCACGTTGCAAGCCTTGGAAAAGCGGTTACAAGCGAGCATCGAGCAAGGTTTGATTATCGAGTGCGATACACGTCATGCCGCACTCGCGCTCGTCTCACCCTTGCTACTGGCGCTGCTGCATCAACACGATCTCGGCGGCACACGTTGTCGGCCACTATCGGTGCCGAACCTGATCACCGAACAGGTCAATATGTTCTCGCGCGCTTATCGCAAGGACGTCGCGGGCGGCTGACGCAACACATTGCGTGTAGCGAGCCAGCCGGCAACGGCCACGAGCCCCGCACCACCGACAGTGCCGATCAGCCAAACTTCAGGGCTGAATTCGTAGGACACCTGCAATACCTGCTGTGCGAGGAAAAACCCGGCGATAGAGGCGCCCGTCGCTGCCAACAAACCCGCAAGCAACCCCAGCGCCGAGAATTCGGCCAACAAACCGCGCAGTACAACATTACGACTGGCGCCGAGCGTGCGCAGCATCGCGCTCTCATACCGACGTTCGTCGCGCGTTGCCTGCACGGCCGCCAGCAACACCGTGAGCCCTGCGAACAACGTGAACAGGAACACGCTCTGTACCGCGAGCACGGCTTTGTCGATGACACCACGCACCTGTTCAAGCAGATCATCGAGATCGAAAACAGACACACTCGGGAATCGTCGAACCAGTTCAGAAATGACGCGGCCATCGCCCGGTTTGAAGTACGCACTGGTCATCCAGGTTCCCGCGAGCTCATCGAGCAGTCCGGGCGGAAACACCACAAAGAAGTTTGGCTGGAAACTGTCCCACTTGATCTTGCGGACACTCGCCACCTCGGCCTCGATCACCTCACCGGCGATATCGAAGGTCATACGATCACCGATGGAGAGTCCGAGTCCTTGCTGATATTCGTCCGATATCGACACGAGAGCACGGCCATGCTCCGCCTCGGTCCACCAGCGACCGGCTACGACTTGATTGTCATCGCCCAACGACGCTTGCCAAGTGATGTTCTGGTCGCGACGCGCATAACCCTCACCGCGCGGATCGGCGAACTCGATGGTCTCGACCGGCTTGCCGTTGAGTTCGGTTAGGCGAGCACGAATCATCGGCAGTTCACGTGACGTCGCCGCACCCCGCTCCTTTAGGAAGGCAAAGAAATCTTCGCGCTCGGTCGGCGGAATGTTGATGAAGAAGAAGTTCGGTAGATCCGCCGGCAAACTGCGACGCCAATCGGTCAACAGATCGTTGCGAACCACAGCCAGCACCAACAAAACCATGATGCCAAGTCCAAAAGCCACGATCTGCACGATGCTCTCCGTGCGGCGACGACCGAGATTGGCGATCCCGTAACGCCAGGACACACCCACCGTTCCACGTAATCGGCCAGCCCCTTGGACCAACAGCCAACCGGCAAGTGCGAGCACGGCTGTAAAAACCGTCAAGCCGACGACGAATCCGAAGAAGAACACCCAGTCGCGCACGACCCAATAGATCAAAAATACGATCGCAGCGATCGCGGGGCCAAAGGCCAACCAAGCCGCTGGCTTGGGCGGGGCAATGTCACGACGCAAGACGCGTATCGCAGGCACCGTGGACAACTGCAATAGTGGCGGCAGAGCAAAACCTGCCAGGAGCGCAACCGCCGTGGCCAGGCCCAGACCGAACGGCAGCCAATCCGGTGGAGGCAAATCGGCGCGCAGCACACCTTGCAGGGCTCGCAGCAACCATTCTTGAGCCAGATAGCCGATCGCCGAACCAACGGCGGCAGCCGCCAGCGCGATGACGAGCAGTTGCACGAGACTCACCGTCAACGTGAAAGCTCGCGATGCGCCCAAGGTTTTCAACAAGGCGACAGAATCGAGATGTCGCTGTACATAGCGGCGCGCCGACATGCCGACCGCAATGGCACACAGCAGCACGGCAACGAGGCTCGCGAGACTGAGAAAACGCCCTGCGCGATCGATGGCGTTCTGGATTTGCGGACTCGCTTCGCTGACGTCACGCAAGCGCTCTCCACGTTGCTTGCGCTCAGCGAGCCAGGGCTTGAAAGCAGCCACCTGCTCACGCTCGCCAGCGAATAAGGCAGCGTAAGTCGCTCGCGATCCCGGCTGTAGTAAGCGTGTGGCCGGCAGGTCATCGGCATGCATCAACAAGCTCGGCGCAAGCTCGCCGAAACCACCGCCCTGATCGGGACGCGTGATCAACACTTTCGATATACGGAACGTCGCCGCACCAACCGATACGGTATCGCCTAGCTTGGCATCGAGAGCCGCCAACAGTTTGGAATCTGGCCAAACTTCGCCGCGCGGCGGTCCCGAATCGACTGCAGTCGGTGTTCCGAAAGATTCGGTCGCAACGCCCACCGTTCCACGCAAAGGATAAGCGTCGCTGACAGCGCGCAGATTCGCGAGTTGGTTGAGATTGTCGCGAAACACGACGCTCAGCACCGACGTCGCGTTTGCTGTTTTGAGGCCTCGACGATTCGCTTCGTCGAGATAAGTCGCCGACAGAGGTCGCGACGACTCGAGTCGCAAGTCTGCAGCAAGTACTTCATTCGCCTGCAACGCGACCGACTGACCGATGCGATTGACCAGAAATCCCACCCCGGTCAACGCACCGACGGCGACCGTCAATGCCAACAACAACACCGCAAGTTCACCCGAGCGCCATTCGCGTGCGAGCAATCTCAAGCCTAGCAAGGACGCGCGTGACATGGCTTCAACCCGACGTGAGCTGCCCCGCCTCCATGATCAAACTGCGCCCGCAGCGAGCAGCCAGCGTTCGATCATGGGTGACGAGTACGAGCGTGGTACCGGAATCGGCATTCAAGGCAAATAGCAGATCGGCGATCTTCGCGCCGGTGCTGGTGTCGAGATTGCCAGTCGGCTCATCGGCGAAGAGCACGGCCGGTCGCATCACAAAAGCCCGGGCAATTGCGACACGCTGCTGCTCACCGCCCGACAACTGGCGCGGATAGTGCCCGATGCGGGCGCGCAAACCGACATGATCGAGGGCATCGGTGGCGGCCTGACGCGCATCGGACCGACCGGCAAGCTCGAGCGGTAGCATCACGTTCTCGAGCGCCGTCAGCGCCGGAATCAAGTGAAAAGACTGGAATACGAAACCGACCCGCTCGGCTCGCAGACGGGCACGACCGTCTTCATCGAGCGCCGAGAGATCTTCGCCATCGAGCAACACACGGCCGCGAGTCGGCAAATCGAGACCTGCTAGCAGCGCGAGCAGGGTCGACTTGCCGGCGCCCGAGGCGCCGACGATGGCGACCGATTCGCCTGCGCAAATATGCAGGGAAACATCCTGGACGATGGTCAGCGTCCCTTCTGGACTGCTAACCTGTTTGCACAATCCCTGTGCCTCGAGGACGATATCTTTGGTCACGAAACGATCCTTCGTTGCTGCTCTGCTGATGTTCGCGCTGCCGATGCTCGGCATCGCGGCGCCCACGCCTGCCTCAACGCCGAAAATTCTCGTGTTGGGCGACAGCATCAGCGCTGGTTACGGTTTGGCAGCCAACGAGGGCTGGGTAAGCCTGCTGCAAAACCGACTGAAGGCGCAAGGTTACGGGTACCGCGTCGTCAATGCCAGCGTCACGGGCGAAACGACGACCGGTGGCCTCGCGAGGCTCCCGCGCGCCCTATCTTTGCATCGACCCGCGATCGTCGTCATCGAGCTAGGCGGGAACGACGGGCTGCGTGGACTACCCCTCGACACGTCGCGCGCTAATCTTCAAAAAATGATCGATTTGTCCCGTAAGGCCGGTGCTGCAGTGCTGCTGCTCGGCATGAAGATTCCGCCCAACTACGGTCCGCGCTATGCGAGTGAGTTCGAACGTTTGTACGCCGACCTCGCCCGTCGGAACAAATTGGCTTTCGAACCTTTCTTCCTCGACAAGATCGCCTTGGCCGACGGCATGATGCAGGAGGATGGGATCCACCCGACTGCCAAGGCCCAGCCGATCATGCTCGAAACGCTGTGGCCACGCCTAGCGCCGTTGTTACGACGCTGAAGCGTCTGCAATTGCCATCGGAAGTGAGCTCCGGCTAGAGTTCGGCCATGTCAAAACCCTGGTTGCAGTCTTATCCGCCCGGCGTCCCAGCCGAAATCGATTCCACTCGCTATGCGTCGATCGCGCAAATGGCCGACGAAAGTTTCGGCAAGTTTGCTGAACGCACGGCGTATGTGCAGATGGGGCGCCAGCTGAGCTACGGCGAACTCGACGCCAAATCGAAAGCCTTTGCCGGCTGGCTGCAGCAAAAGGCAAAGCTGCAACGTGGCGCTCGCGTCGCGATCATGATGCCGAACGTACTGCAGTATCCGATCGCTTTGTTCGGTGTACTGCGTGCAGGCGGCACGGTCGTCAATACGAATCCGCTCTACACGGCGCGCGAACTTGAGCACCAGCTGAAAGACTCCGGCGCCGAAGTGATCGTGATCCTCGAGAACTTCGCACATGTGCTGCAGGAGGTCATCGAACATACCAACGTTCGCCAAGTGATCGTCACCAGCGTCGGCGAACTGCTCGGCTTCCCCAAGGGATCGATCGTCGATTTCGTCGTCAGGCGGATTCGTAAAGCGGTTCCGCCTTGGTCGTTACCGGGCGCGCTGCGCTTCAGTGACGTGCTCGCCGAAGGCATTGCCCTGCCGTACAACCCGGTCGCCTTGAACCACGCCGATTTGGCCTTCCTGCAATATACAGGGGGTACCACGGGCGTTTCGAAGGGCGCCATGCTCAGCCACGGCAACATGGTCGCGAACGTGTTGCAATCCTCAGCTTGGATCGCCGACACGCTGCCACCAGGCGAGCATCACACGGCTATCACCGCGCTGCCGCTCTATCACATCTTTGCGCTGACGGCGAACTGCATCCTGTTCCTGCGACTGGGCTGGACCAACGTGCTGATCACCAATCCACGTGATTTCCCTGCTTTTGTCAAAGAATTGAAACAGCACAAGTTCACTTATATCTCGGGCGTCAATACGCTGTTCAATGCTTTACTGCACACACCCGGATTCGATACCGTCGATTTCAGCCACTTGCGCTGCACTTTGGGTGGCGGGATGGCGGTGCAACGAGCCGTAGCAGAGCACTGGAAGAAAGTGACCGGCTGCATCCTCACCCAGGCTTGGGGTTTGACGGAAACCTCGCCTGCCGCTTGCATCAATCCGGCCAACGAAGACTTCAACGATTCCATCGGTTTGCCGATTTCTTCGACGGAAGTGGCGATCATGAACGATGCCGGCGAGCCCTTGCCCATCGGTGAGTCGGGGGAAATTTGCGTTCGTGGTCCTCAGGTGATGCAGGGCTACTACAACCGCCCCGATGAAACCGCCAAGGTGATGCTCGAGGGTGGCTGGCTGCGCACCGGCGACATCGGCCGCATGGATACTCGCGGTTACGTCTATATCGAAGACCGCAAGAAAGACATGATCAACGTGTCGGGTTTCAACGTGTACCCGAACGAGGTAGAAAGTGTTGCGGTAACCCACCCCGGCGTGCTCGAAGCTGCCGCCGTCGCCAAGGCCGATGAGCGTTCGGGTGAGGTCGTTGCCCTGTTCATCGTTCGCAAAGATCCGGCGCTGACGGCCGACGCCATTATCGAGCACTGCCGTGCCGCTTTAACCGGATACAAAGTTCCGAAGTACGTGTACTTCAAGAACGATCTTCCGAAGACCAACGTCGGGAAGATCCTGCGTCGTGAATTGCGCGACGAAGCGCAGAAACTCTAGTTGAAGATCAGGCGATCAAAAATCAGGATCGCTCGCCGGGGCTGAACAAGCGGCGATGTTCGACGATCGCATAGCGATCCGTCATGCCGGCAACGTAATCGGCAACGACTCTGGCACGACCGGTCTTGCCATGCGATTGCTCCGCATTGGCCGCAGCCTGACGATGCTCGTCGGGCAGCAGGTCGATGTCTTGCATGAAACCCTCGAACAACTCGCGTAGCACCTTACGCGCTTTGTTGGTCATGCGAAGCACACGATAGTGGCGGTAGAGATGCGTGTTGAGGAATCGCTTCAGTTCGAGGTGCTCCTCGCGTACCGCGTCGCTCATGACGATGAGCGGTGCTGTCTGCGCACGCACGGCATCGATCGATTGCGGTGCGAGGTCGGTGATTCGGGCGGTGCTCGCTGATACGACATCGCGCACCACCCGATCGATCATGCGACGGATGGTCTCGTGTACCAGACGCCGACCGGTCAAATTAGGATAGCGCGTGACAACATCGGTGTATTCGCGGCCGAACAGACTCACTTCACGTAGCGCATCGATATCGAGCAGGCCCGCGCGCAAACCGTCGTCGACATCGTGATTGTTGTATGCAATCGCATCGGCGAGGTTAGCGAGCTGCGCCTCTAGCCCCGGTTGGCGACGCTCAATGAAACGCAGCCCGAGCTCACCCAGATTGCGGGCGTTCTGTGCAGAGCAGTGCTTGAGAATGCCTTCGCGAGTCTCGAAGGTCAGATTCAATCCGGGAAAGTCCGCGTATCGCTCTTCGAGCAGATCGACCACGCGCAGCGATTGCAAGTTGTGCTCGAATCCGCCGTAGTCGCGCATGCACTCGTTGAGCGCGTCCTGACCAGCATGACCGAACGGGGTATGCCCCAAGTCGTGGGCGAGACAAATCGCTTCGGTGAGCGTCTCGTGCAAGGTCAGCGCACGCGCAATCGTACGACCGATCTGCGCCACTTCCATCGAGTGCGTGATTCGGGTGCGATAAAGGTCGCCCTCATGATTGACGAAGACTTGGGTCTTGTAGACGAGGCGTCGAAACGCATTCGAGTGGATGATGCGATCGCGATCGCGCTGAAACTCACCACGCAGGTGCGGCGCAGGCTCGCTGAATTGACGGCCGCGACTATGCTCGTCATGCGCCGCGTAAGCCGCCAACGTCATGCGAAATGTGCCTCCAAGGTCGCCGTCAACGCGGATGGCGGATAGTCGTGCGTGACGAATGCTCGTCCGATACCGCGCATCAGAACAAAACGCAGTCGTCCTTCCTTGACCTTCTTGTCGATGCTCATCGCCGCACGAGCCTGCTCGGCGTCAACCTCGGGTTTTGCATGGGTCGGCAAATGCAGACGGGCCAGCACGTCGGCCACACGATCACAATCGGCAGCGGACATCCAACCGGCATGGCGCGACATGGTCGCGGCCATCATGAGCCCGGCACCGACCGCCTCGCCATGCAACCAACGCGAATATCCCGTCACCGTTTCGATGGCGTGTCCAAAGGTGTGACCTAGATTGAGCAAGGCCCGATCGCCACGCTCATGCTCATCACGAGCGACAATCTCGGCTTTGATTTCACAAGAGCGCCGTACCGCACGTGCGATAGCCTCGGGCTCTAGCGCGAGCAGCTCCGTGGTATGGGCATCGATCCAATCGAAGAAGGGTCGATCGCAAATCAAGCCGTATTTAACGACCTCGGCGAGGCCCGCCGACAACTCGCGCTGCGGCAAAGACGACAACGTCGCCGTATCCGCGATCACCGCCTGCGGTTGATGAAAAGCGCCGATCAAATTCTTGCCACCGGGGTGATTGACGCCCGTCTTGCCACCGACTGATGAGTCGACCTGTGCCAGCAAAGTGGTTGGGATCTGAACGAAGCCGATGCCGCGTTGATAACAGGCAGCAGCAAAACCGGCCATGTCACCGATCACCCCGCCGCCCAAGGCGATGATCAGGTCGTCGCGTGCAAAGCGATTGGCGACTAGCACATCGAGAATGCGCGACACGGTCGTCAACGTTTTGTTGGATTCGCCATCGGGCAACACGATTTCGATGAGATCGCGTTCACCACGCGCGGCTTTGATGGCCGCCGAGTACAAAGGCGCCACAGTGGCGTTGGTGACCAGTGCCACCTTTCGAGCGGGCATGACGCGCGCGAGCAAGCCGGCGTCGCCTAACAAACCGGCGCCAATGTGGATCGGATAGCTGCGCTCACCGAGCGTGACGGTCAAGGTGCTTTGCGCTACTGACATGGGTAAAGACGGGTTCACGAGGGAAGTATACGACCCTGACCTTCGCGTTCGCCGAGACTGCGTAGGATTTCATCGACGACCGCTGTGACCCGACGCCCATCGGTCCGGACCGTCAGATGAGCCACACCCGCGTAAAGCGGTGCCCGTTGATTCATCAATTCGGTGACGCGTGCGGTCATGTCCGCAACACCGCTCAGCAACGGTCGATTCTCCCCTCGTCGCACGCGCGCCACTTGCTGAGCGATCGAGGTCTCGAGATAGATCACCGTACCGCGCTCTCGCAGATAGGCCCGATTCTCGGCGGCGAGCACAGCACCGCCACCGGTCGATAGTACGACCCCATCGGCGGCGGTCAGTTCGGCGACGATTTCCCGCTCTCGCTGACGGAACCCGACCTCACCTTCGGTGTCGAAGATGCGCGGGATATCGACGCCCGTCCGACGTTCGATCTCCGCATCCGTATCGACGAAGGGCATACGGAGCCGACGAGCGAGGGTCTTGCCCACCGCCGTTTTGCCCGACCCCATCGGTCCCACGAGAAATAAGTTGCTTGATGCCGTCATCCGTCGAATCCTGCCTGCACGGCAAGCCTACCGCACCGGCCAAGCGCGTGACATTCCGGTAACATGCGCGTCGCCGTGAAAGTTTCCGCGTCGAAAATCCTGCTTTGGAGCCTCACGGCGGTCGTCGGCTCGGCGGCCCTGCTCGTGGTTGGCATTTCCGGTGCCTACCTCTACCTCGCCCCTAGCTTGCCGAGTGTCGAGGCGATGCGCCAGATCGAGCTACAGGTGCCGCTGCGTGTGTACTCGAGCGACGGACAAACGATCGCGCAAATCGGCGAGCAACGCCGAATACCCGTCTCGTTCGAGCAAATTCCGCCCGTCGTCCGCCAAGCCTTCATCGCGGCTGAAGACGATCGGTTCTTTGAACACTCCGGCTTCGACTATCAGTCGATTCTGCGTTCGATCATCGTCAACCTCATTCCAGGCTATCGACTCGAAGGCGCCAGTACGATCACACAGCAGACAGCAAAGAATCTGTTTCTGACGAACGATCGAACTTGGCGCCGCAAAGGTCAGGAGATGTTCCTGACGTATCGCATCGAACGCGAATTCAGCAAAGAAGAGATCCTGGGTCTTTATCTGAACGTGATTCCTTTCGGTAAACGCGCCTACGGCGTTGCAGCGGCTGCCGATCTCTATTTCGGCAAGACACTCGCACAGCTCACCTTGGCCGAAGCGGCCACACTCGCACGGGTTCCGCAGGCGCCTTCACGCTACAACCCCATCAACAATCCGAAAGCGGCGGCCGAGCGTCGTGGCTACGTATTGCGACGCATGCGTGAGCTCGGCTTCATCGACCCGGTAGCCGAACAACGCGCCGCGAGAGAGATCGTCCGCGCGCGCGAACACGTCAAGACTTTCGACGTCGAGGCGCCGTATGTCGCCGAGATGGCGCGCCTCGAATTGGTACAACGCTTCGGCGCAGCGGCGCAGAACGAAGGCTACAAGATCTACACCACGATCAACCCGGCAATGCAGACGGCGGCCAATGCGGCGCTGCGCGAAGGTTTGCTCGATTACGACCGGCGCCACGGCTGGCGCGGCGCGCTCGCAAATAAATCCCTGCCTGCATCCGGTGCGCCCGATGCACTCGAGTCGCTGCTAGACGATTACGCATCGAGCGGGCCCTTGCGCCCTGCCGTCGTCATCGCCGTCTCAGAAAAGGAAGCTCGTCTGCACGCCCGCGATCTTGGCAACGTGACGATGGCCTGGGATGGAATGTCGTGGGCCAGAGCGAAAACGGGTCGCAAACTCGGACCCTCTCCGAAGAAAGCGTCCGACATCCTGCAACCCGGCGATATCGTCTACGTCGCAGCGGATGGCGACAAGATCATGCTTGCGCAGATACCCGAAGCCGCTTCGGCGCTCGTCGCACTCGCGCCCCGCGACGGCGCCATTCGCGCCCTCGTCGGCGGCTTCGATTATTTCGATGCCAAGGCCGGAAAATTCAACCGTGCCATCCAGGCACAACGTCAGCCGGGCTCGGGATTCAAGCCCTTTCTCTACTCGGCCGCGCTCGAATATGGCTTCACGCCCTCGACCATCGTGATGGACGCACCCTTCGTGGTCGACGATCCGAATATGGAAGAAGCCTGGCGCCCAGAAAACTCGAGTGGAGAGTTCAGCGGTCCGACGCGCCTTCGTGAAGCACTCGTGCAATCAAAGAATTTGGTGTCGATTCGAGTGTTGCAGGCGGTGGGCATGGCACCTGCCATGAGTTACACCGAACGCTTCGGCTTCGAACGCAGCAAGTTGCCGCGTAACCTGACGCTCTCCTTAGGAACATTGAGCGCCACACCCTTGCAGGTGGCAGCTGGGTACACCGTGTTCGCCAACGGCGGATACCGCGTACAGCCTTATTTCATCGAGCGTATCGAGGATCCGCAGGGCAAGGTGGTGTTCCAAGCGAAGCCGCGTGTGGTCACGCCGGGCTGCGCCGACCAACTGCCTGCCGCGACGGCTGTCGATGTTCGCGGCGCAGAAGAAAACGGCGGTGCCGCCTCGAACAGTGGCGAGTGCAATAAGGCGCCGAATGAAATCGCCCCCCGCGTCATCAGCGCTCAGAACGCTTGGCTCATGACCGACATGCTGCGCGAGGTCATCACGCGCGGCACAGGACGTCGAGCACTGGCTCTCGGTCGTAACGATCTCGCCGGTAAGACGGGCACGACCAACGAGGCCCGCGATACCTGGTTCAATGGTTACAACCCGGATCTTGTCGCGAGCGTTTGGGTGGGTTTCGACCAGTCGAAGCCTTTGGGTGAAGGCGAGGAAGGCAGTCGTACCGCAGTACCCATCTGGGTGGATTTCATGCGCGTAGCCTTGGCGCGGACTCCCGTACGAAGCTGGCCCATGCCCGAGGGTCTCGTGCAGGTGCGTATCTCGCCCGCCACAGGCGAAGTGGCCGGCGCCGATGATCGTGATGCGATCTTCGAAACGTTCATGCTGGATCGACTGCCCGCGGGCGCATCGCAAGATCTCGTCAACCCGGCCAAGGGTGACGAATCGAAACCAAAGGAGTCGGCGGAGCCGCTCTTTTGAAGAAGTTGCCGGTGCGCGCCGAACATCTGCGCCGAGCACTGGCGCAGGAGGCTGCCAGAATCATGGCCGAGCATGGCGTACGCGACTTCCTGCTGGCCAAACGCAAGGCCGCAGAACGCTATGGTGTCGTCGATGGCTCGCTGCTGCCCCGAAACACCGAAATCGAAGCGGCGCTACAGGAATATCAGCGCCTATTCGGTGGTGAATCTCATGTCGAGACACTGCAGTCACAGCGCGCCGTGGCACTGGATGTCATGTATCGCCTGAAACAATTCCAACCACGACTCGTCGGCCCCGTTTTAACCGGCACGGCGACCGCGCACGACGATGTGGTGCTGCATGTGTTCGTCGATCGTATCGAGACGCTGAGCTTCGCTTTGATGGACCAAGGCGTACCGCACGAAACGGGGGAGCGGCGTATACGACTAGATGCCGATCGCACCGCGCAACAACCGACGATTCGTCTCGAGGTGGACGATCAGCCGGTGGAGCTTGTCGTATTCAACATCGATGGCATCAGACAAGCGCCCATCAGCCCAGTCGATGGAAAGCCGATGCGTCGCGCCGATCTGCGCGAAGTGGAAAGTTTGCTAACGACGGAGTAGTTCCGATCAGCGCTTGCTGATCGGAACGTATTCGCGCGGTGCAGGGCCGGTGTAGAGCTGACGCGGACGACCGATCTTGTAGCCCGGATCGCTGATCATCTCCTGCCAATGCGACACCCAGCCGGCGGTACGTGCAATGGCAAACATGACCGTGAACATCGAGCGTGGAATACCCAAGGCGCTGTAGATGATGCCCGAGTAGAAGTCGACGTTCGGATACAGCTTGCGTGCGATGAAGTATTCGTCCTTGAGGGCGATTTCTTCGAGACGTTGCGCGAGCTCGAGCAACGGATTGTCGGCACGACCCATCTTGGCCAGAACCTTGTGACACATCTCGCGAATGATCTTCGCGCGCGGGTCGAAATTTTTGTAGACGCGGTGACCAAAGCCCATCAAACGCACGTTGCTGGTCTTGTCTTTGACCTGTGCGAGGAACTTCGGAATGTTGTCGACCGTGCCGATCTCTTCGAGCATCTCGAGCACGGCTTCGTTAGCACCACCGTGAGCCGGACCCCACAGAGCCGACACGCCTGCCGAAATGGCCGCGTACGGATTCGCGCCCGTCGAACCTGCCAAACGCACGGTCGAGGTGCTGGCGTTCTGTTCGTGATCCGCGTGCAGAATCAACAACAAGTCGAGTGCCTGAGCCGCCAGCGGGTCGACGTGATACGGCTCGCAAGGCACGGCGTAGAACATGTGCAGCAGATTGCTGCAGTAATCGAGATCGTTGCGCGGGTAGATGAAAGGCTGACCCAAGGCGCGCTTATAGGCGGCAGCCGAGATCGTCGGCAGCTTGGCGATGATGCGATGGGCAAAAATCTCACGATGACGCGGATTATTGATGTCCATCGAGTCGTGGTAGAACGCCGACATCGAGGCGACGATCGCGCTGACCATGGCCATCGGATGCGCGTCGTAATGAAAGCCGTTGTACATGCGCAGCAACGACTCGTTGACCATCGTGTGCCGCTGGATGTTCACGCTGAATTCGGCCAACTGCTTGGCGTCCGGCAGCTCACCGTTCAACAAGAGATAGGCTACTTCGATGAACGAGCTATGGGCGGCCAACTGCTCGATGGGATAACCGCGGTACATCAGTACGCCGGCATCGCCGTCGATGTAGGTGATCTTGCTCTCGGTGCTCGCCGTCGCCATGAAGCCCGGATCGAAGGTGAAGACCCCGTGATCCTTGTTGAGGGAGGCGATGTCGATCACATCCGGACCGATCGTGCCTGCACGCACGGGCAGGTCGGTTTTCTTACCGGAAGAGACGTCTAGCAGTTCAAATTTCTTGTTGGCCATGGTGTCGTTCGTCGTCAGCAGAATGCCGTGGCAGACGCGCCACGATGTGTGACGAAATTGACACGGCTTGCGCTCGGAATCAAGGCAGCGCGCATGAAATTTTCAGCCGCGACCGCGTTATTCGACCGCCTTGTAGAGAGCTCCCGGCGTCAACTTGCCGTCGGGGTAAATGCCGTTGATCAGCTGCAGCTGTTCCTTGCGGAATTTGCCATCCGGCATCGCCTCAACGTGATCCTCGATCGTCGTCGTCGCGGTCGCCGTGGCCATTCGCACACGATACGGCTCGGCCAGCGGATACTCGGTAGGCCGCAAGCCGCGCAGCGTTTCGGCGACACTGCGAAACAGACCGTCGGCTTCAGGAATTCCGCCGCGGGACGAGCGGCTCGCACCGGCGAAGAGATACGCGCTCTTGCCGCGATACAACGCGATCCAGCGTACTGGGCCCGCGCCACCATCGAGGGGTGAGCCTGTCGACGTTCGAACCGTATAGCCTTCCATGCCGTTCACGCTGATCGCCTCGCCACCGGAGAGACTCGCGCCTTTGAGCTGGGAAAATAGGAACTCGCGCGGCGACTGCGTCGGCGGATAGTCCCGCAACGTGATCTGCATGATGGTGTCGCGCTTCGGCGTGTATGCGAGCAGTCGGTCACGCTGGTTCTCAACCGTCCAGGCGCGCGGAAACGCGACCGTGATGCCGAGTTCAGCGTGATAGAGCCTGTTGCCGCGCAAGATGCCCTGCGCGCGGCTCGAACCGTAGGTCATGCCATCGATCTGTCGAAGATACTCCTCACGCCCCTCGAACCAACCGCCCGCAGGACCATTCTCGAGATTCGCCGACACCTTGGCGGCCTGTACCGCGCGCTTGTCCGGCGCCGGATGTGAGGAAAACAAGCCGTGGTAAATACGTGGCTCGCGACCTTCAGCACGCGCCTGATCGATTTCGAAGCGCTCGCCACGTCGGAACATCTCGAACACTTCGCCCATGGACTCGGGTCGATAACCTGCGCGAGTCGCGTATTGCAGTCCAAGACGATCCGCTTCGAGTTCGTTCTCGCGACCATAACCTTGCATCCAGGCTTGCGCGCCGAGATTGGCAAGATCCGCGACGGCGCCTGAACCCGTATAAATCGCCGCCGCGGTCGCAGCGAGCGTGGCGAAAATCCCGCGCGTCATGCGTTCCTGCGGGTGGCGCGCCGTGACATGCGCCACTTCGTGACCGAGAACCGAGGCGAGCTCGGCCTCCGAGTTGAGGTGGGTCAGCAAACCTCGGTGCACATAAACAAAGCAGCAACCCGTGGTGAATGCGTTGATCGAGTCGTCATCGAGAACGACGAATTTCCACTCGGCGTTCGGCAGTTCGCTCTTGCTCGCGACACGTTGGCCGACCTGGCTGACGTAATCCTGCAAAGCCTGATTTTCGTAGAGCCCATAGGCCTTCAGGATCTGATCGTGCGCTTTACGTGCTGACGCGCTTTGCTTGGCCGTCCCTTTACCCGACTGCGCCAAAGCCTGCGGCCCGAACGCCAGCAGCGTTGCGGCCAACAGAGTGGTGAATAAAGCGCTCATCCGGCCGATCATGCCCTGGAACCTCCAGCACGAAAGACGTCGAAAACTTAGCAGAAGTTCCCGGCCAAGGCCCGAAACGAACGAGGCGCCCGAAGGCGCCCCGCGTTATCCGATTGCAAGCGCGATCGACGCGCTTCGATTTCTTCAGCGCGCAGCGGCAGCCGCGTACTTCTTGCGGAACTTGTCGACGCGACCTGCGGTATCGAGGATCTTCTGCTTACCCGTGTAGAACGGGTGGCAGCTCGAGCAAACTTCGATCGCGAGATCCTGCCCGAGGGTCGAGCGGGTCGGGAACGTGTTGCCGCAGGTGCAGGACACCGTGATGTCCTTGTATTCCGGGTGGATCGAAGGTTTCATGATCGTGCTACCGAGGCCGAAGCTTGCGGAAAAAGGGCGCGCAGCATAGCGGCGCAGGCGGGCCGACACAAGCCCCGCCTCGCGGAAGACGATCTATTCACATTTTCTGTGGATAAGTCTGTGGAGGAGGCGAAAAAAGGGCCTCGATCCTGCGGCGAAATCGCCTTTCTGCGCCTATGGTCAAAAAATGACACGGTCGTTAAAGCCAATAAAAACAATGGCTTGCGATTTCATTTTTCGTCGATATCTCAAAAAAGAGCGCTTCCTATCGTCACGGAACGATTTTTTCCCCGCTGTGCATATTGACGCCAGAATTCGCCCAGCAAACACCGTAACTCACGGTTTTGGCGGCAAGAATTCCACCAGGATGTCATTCAGGAAACGCCGACCCACCGCGCTGCTTCGCCAGCGACCCATCCCGGCAGCCTCCAGAAGACCGCGGCCCCGCAGCTTCGAGACGACCGCATCGATCGTGGAATAACGCAGGCCCGTCGCGCTCTCGAAACCGGCCTCGTCGAATCCGTCGACCAGTCGCAACGCGTTCAGCAGGTATTCGAACGGCCTTTGCTCCGGCGGTACGGCCGCCCAAGTGATGGCGCCGCGTGGGTCACGCTGGTAGCGCCTCGGTTCACGGGTTTGATGACTACGCAGGATCTCGAGTTCACCCGTATCGGGATCGATCCGGCTCCACTTACCGTGTGCGCCGGCGCCGGCGCCGATGTAGTCGCCGAACCGCCAATACAACAGATTGTGAGCGCACTCACGGCCGCGCTGTGCATGCGCCGACACCTCGTATTGGTGGTAGCCCTGCTGCTCGAGTCGTTCGAGCGCGGCCTGTAGCGTGATCTCGACGGTCTCGTCACTCGGCAAGTTCGCGGGCGGCTGTGCAGCGAAGGGCGTACCCGGCTCGAGCGTCAGGTGGTAGTGCGACACCTGCGCCGGCTGCAGTGCAATCGCTTCATCGATATCGCGCATCGCACCTTCTACCGACTGCTCTGGCAAGCCATACATCAAGTCGATGTTGAAATTGTCGATACCAGCCGCATGCAACTCGCTCGCCGACCGATACACGTCCTCGGGCTGATGGATTCGGCCCAAGCGGTGCAACGCCGCGCGATCGAAAGTCTGCGCACCCAAAGAAATCCGATTGACACCGGCTTCGGCATAGCCCGTGAACAGTCCGCGCTCTACGGTGGCGGGGTTGGCCTCGAGGGTGACTTCTGCATCACCTGAAACCGGATGCATTTCTTTGACTCGATCGATAACACGAGCGATGGACTCGGGAGAAAACAGGCTTGGCGTGCCTCCGCCCATGAATATGGTGGTAATGGGTCGACCCGAGACGAAATCACCGCGCAACTCCAACTGGCTCTCGACATCCGTCAACAAAGCATCGACGTAGGCGCGCTCGCCGAGCGGCTCACGCAGCGTGTAGGAATTGAAGTCGCAGTAAGGGCACTTGCTGACGCACCACGGAAAGTGCAGGTAAAGACCGAGCGGAATAGCGAGCGTTTCTGTCACGACTCTAGCGCGAGCTCGCCGCCAGGATGGCAGAACTGCGCGCGAGAAAATCACGCAGCGCCATCGCTCGATGACTGCACCGATTTTTCTCGCTCGATGGCATCTCTGCTGCGCTCATGTGCGTGTGCAGGTCGGCGAACACGGGGTCGTAGCCGAAACCGCCGCTGCCGCGCGGCGCACGAAGAATGTAGCCCTCCCAAACACCCTCGCCGATGATCGGCTCAGGATCATCCGCCGAACGCACGAATGCGATCACACAACGAAAGCGTGCGCGGCGTTGCCCTTCGGGCACCTCTGCCAGCGCGGCGAGCAACTTTGCGAGATTGTCCGCATCGCTCGCCTGCAGGCCTGCGTATCTGGCCGAATACACACCGGGAGCACCACCGAGCACATCCACTTCGAGCCCGGAATCATCGGCGAGCGCCGCGTGGCCGCTGTGTAGCGCGGCATAGCGAGCCTTTAAAAGCGCGTTACCGCGAAAACTGTCTTCCGTTTCTTCGGGCGGTTCGATACCGAACACCGACTGCGGTTGCACCTGCCAGCCGAGCGGTTGCAGCAACTCGTCGAACTCTCGCAGCTTGCCACGATTGCCGCTCGCCAAAACCAGTTGCTGCACCGGCAGCGTCATACCGCCGGCGCAGCCAGCACCGCACGCTGTAAAGCGTGCAGACGGTCGATGCCACTGGCGGCCAGATCGAGCAACGCATCGAGTTCATCGCGGCGGAAGGCATGACCTTCGGCCGTGCCCTGCACTTCGACAAAGGCGCCACCGTCTTTCATGACCACATTCATGTCGGTCTCGGCCTGTGAATCTTCAACGTAGTCTAGATCGAGCACGGGAACGCCCCCGCAGATACCCACCGATACGGCAGCGACCTGCCCATGCAACGGCGAGGCACTGAGTACGCCACGACGGATCAATAAATTGCAGGCGTCGACCAATGCGACATAACTGCCCGTGATCGCTGCAGTCCGCGTACCCCCATCCGCTTGCAGCACATCGCAATCGAGCGTCACGGTACGCTCGCCGAGTGCTGACATGTCCATGACGGCGCGCAAGCTGCGCCCGATCAAGCGCTGGATTTCCTGAGTGCGGCCACTTTGCTTGCCTTTGGCAGCCTCTCGCGAGGACCGAGTATGCGTAGCCCGAGGCAGCATGCCGTACTCGGCCGTGACCCAACCTTGACCCTTGCCGCGCAGAAAGCCGGGTACGCCCTCCTCGATACTCGCCGTGCACAACACACGGGTGCCGCCGAACTCCACGAGTACGGCGCCTTCGGCGTGGCGCGTGTAGCCACGCTGGAAACGCACGTCGCGCATTTGGTCTGGCGTACGGCCGCTGGGTCTTTGATACATAGGCTTGATCCGTCCGGTATAAACTGCGCGCTTTATACATGATCGGACTCACATGATCAGCAGCATGACCGGGTTCGCCCGGCTCGAGCAAAGCGGCTCGTACGGTCAACTGACCTGCGAAGTGCGCAGCGTCAATCATCGCTACTTGGAGCCGGGCTTTCGCCTGCCTGAGGAGCTACGTGCGCTCGAAAGCGAGCTTCGACAGACACTCGCTCGCGAACTACGTCGCGGTAAGGTCGACTGTACGATCCATTTACGCGGCTCTCATGAAGCGGAACGCGAACTGTTGGTCGATGATGAAGCCGTCGATCGTTTGCTGGCGCGCAGCCACGATATCGCCAAGCGAGCCGAAGCAAACGGGTTAGGCGCGACACGCCTGTCGTCGATCGACCCGATCGAAGTGCTGCGCTGGCCGGGAGTGCTGCGCCAACAGGCCACCGAGACGGAAAGTCTGCATGCGGCCTGTCGTCAACTCTTCCAGGCCACCGTTCGACAACTCGCAGCGGCCCGGCATCGCGAAGGCGAACGCCTGCAGGAACACGTCGAGCAACGGTGTATCGCCCTCGCCGAGTTGGTCGCCACGGTCCGATCGCGACTGCCGGAGTGGCGCCAGCGTTGGCGCGACAAGTTACGCGAGCGACTCGCCGAACTCGCCGTACAAGTCGATGCCGACCGTTTCGAACAAGAAGTCGCCTTGATCCTGCAACGTGCCGATGTCGACGAGGAGCTCGATCGACTCGACGGTCACCTCGTCGAGATTCGCCGTGTCATGACCGGTAGCGAAGCGGCCGGTCGACGACTCGACTTCCTGATGCAGGAGTTGAACCGAGAGGCCAACACCCTGTCCTCGAAGTCGCAGGAACTCGACACCACGCGCATCGCCGTCGACATGAAGGTGTTGATCGAGCAGATGCGCGAGCAGATTCAGAACATCGAGTGACCGCGCCAACATGACAGCCTCCACCGGTGGTCGACTGTTCGTGATCGCGGCGCCGTCGGGTGCCGGCAAGACCAGTCTCGTCAAAGCCTTGTTGCAACGCATCCCGAATCTACGGGTCTGCGTATCGCACACGACTCGACCGCGCCGTCCCAATGAAATCGACGGTCGCGATTACCATTTCGTCGACGTACCGACCTTCGAGGCCATGATCGCAGCGGACGGCTTCCTCGAATACGCGCCGGTTTTCGACAACTACTATGGGACGAGCCGCAAGGCGCTAGCCGAGGCTTTCGGTCGTGGTCACGATGTCATGCTGGAAATCGATTGGCAGGGAGCCGAGCAGGTCAGACGACGTACGACCGACCCGAAGAACGGGCAGGCCGGGTGCACCGGCATCTTCGTCTTGCCGCCATCACGCGCGGAACTCGAACGCCGTTTGCGCGAGCGCCGCACCGACAGTGATGCCGTCATCGCCAGGCGTTTGCAGGATGCGGTCACCGACATGCGCCACTACCACGAGTTCGATTATGTGATCGTCAACGACGATTTCGAACGCGCCCTAGGCGACCTCGAGCGAGTCATCGCAGGTGCGGGCAGAGAGCTGCAAGCCGATCGACCACAACTGCGCCCTCTACTCGAGGAATTGCTGGCCTGAATTGCCGATTTGGCCTGACTTCCCCTATACTTATCGACCCTTTCTCAGGTTTTTCGGGGATTCCCCGAGGCTCTCATGGCACGCATCACCGTCGAAGACTGTCTACAAAACGTCGACAACATTTTTCAGCTCGTACTGCTCGCCTCGCAGCGCGCTCGTCGACTGGCGAACGGCGCTGAGTCGACGGTTCCCTGGGAAAACGACAAGCCGACGGTCGTCGCGCTGCGCGAAATCGCCGCCGGCAACATCACGGCCGAGATGCTGCTCGAGCCGGAGCCGGAACCAGAACCGGAACCGAGCCTGTTGCCGGACATCATGGAGCCCGATCCGGGTTTCCGTGCTCCGCAATTCGGCCTCGGAGACTGATTCGGTTTCCTGACGCTTGGGCTATGCCGGCACGCTACTGGGATTTCTGCCTGGCGGGTCCACCCCGGGCTTGAAGGAACTGCTGGCGGCTGCGCAAAGCTACCTGCCACCAGAGCAAGTCGAACGCATCCGCATCGCCGCCGAATTCGGCGCCGAAGCTCATAAAGGTCAGAAGAGAAAGACCGGCGAGCCCTACATCGCCCACCCGGTCGCGGCCGGCGTCATCCTGGCCGGTCTCCGAGTCGATGCCGATACGATCGTGGCGGCGATCCTGCACGACGTCATCGAGGACACCCCGGTCGCCAAAGAAGAGCTGGCGCGCCGCTTCGGCGAAACGGTTGCCGAAATCGTCGACGGGGTTACCAAACTCGATCAGATCCAGTTCAAAAGTCGCGAAGAGGCGCAGGCGGAATCCTTCCGCAAGATGCTGCTTGCGATGGTGCGCGACCTGCGCGTCATCCTGGTCAAGCTCGCCGATCGCTTGCACAACATGCGTACGATCGAGGGTATGTCGCCCGTACGTCGGCGCGCCATCGCCCGCGAAACTCTCGAAATCTTTGCTCCACTTGCCGAGCGCCTCGGACTCTATGCGATGAAACTCGAGCTCGAGGACCTTGGGTTCCGAGCCCTCTATCCACAGCGCTATCGAGTCATCGAAAAAGCCATCAAGCGCGCGCGAGGTCACCAAAAAGAGTTTCTCGGCAAGATTTCCGAGAACATCAGCGTTGCGCTCGCTAAGGCCGGCATCGAAGCTGAAGTCGATACGCGGGAAAAACACTTGTACAGCATCTATAAGAAGATGCTGCGAAAACGCTCCGCGCTCTCGGAGATCGTCGACGTCTACGGTTTGCGCGTGGTCGTCGCAAGCGCCGATGAGTGCTATCGCGCACTCGGCGTCGTGCATGGGGCTTACAAGCCGATGCCGGGTCGCTTCAAGGATTACATCGCGATTCCCCGCGTCAACGGCTACCAATCGCTGCACACCACTTTGTTCGGTCCCAACGGATTGCCGATCGAAGCGCAGATACGCACTCGCGACATGCATCGGGTGGCAGAGTCGGGTATCGCTGCGCATTGGAAATACAAGAGCGGTGATGGCTCGCCCGCCTACGAGCAGGCACAGGCGCGCGAATGGCTCAACAATCTGATCTCCATGCAGGAGAGCGGATCTTCGGAAGAGTTTCTCGAAAGTGTCCGAGTCGATCTGTTCCCGGACAAGGTTTATCTCTTCACCCCCAAGGGCAAGATCTTGCGTCTACCGCGTGGCGCGACTGTGGTGGACTTTGCCTACGCGGTGCACACCGATATCGGTAACCGTTGTGTCGCAGCCAAAGTCGATCGTCGGCTGACTCCGCTGCGAACGCAATTGCGTAACGGTCAAACCGTAGAGATCGTGACGGCGCCGGGCGCCATGCCGAATCCGGCGTGGGTGAACTTCGTCGTTACGGCCAAAGCTCGAACGGCGATCCGAAATTATTTGAAGAGCTTGCGTCGCTCGGAAGCCATCGAGCTCGGCCAACGACTGATCAATCAAGCATTGGCTGAGTTCAATCTCTCGTTGACCGACATCAGCGAAATGACCCTCGCTGCGACCGTCGGCGAACTCGGCATGGTCGATGCAGACGAGCTATTCGAAAAGGTCGGGCTCGGCGAACGCCTCGCGCCCTTGATCGCGCGAAGACTCGGTCCAGCCAATCCGTTGCAGACGGGCAGTGATTCGCTCGATGACAGCCTCGATGCGAGCAACGCAGCGCCCGCGCCACTGTCGGTCGCTGGAACCGAAGGGCTACTCGTCAGCTATGCACGCTGCTGTTTCCCCGTGCCGGGCGATCCGATCCTCGCCTACCTCTCCAGCGGTCGAGGCATCATCGTCCATCGCGAAGATTGTGCGAACGTCGACGATTATCGAAAACATCCCGAGAAGTGGCTCTCGGTCACCTGGGCTGAAAAACCCGAAAGACTCTTCGGTAGCGAAGTGCGCGTCGAAGTCGCCAACCGCATGGGCGTTTTGGCCGCGGTGGCGGCAGCCATCGCTGGAACCGAAACCAACATCGAGCACGTTGCGCTCGAAGAGCGCGATGCAGAAACCTCCGTGCTCGTTTTCGAGGTCAAGGTCAGGGATCGCACCCACTTGGCGCGCGTGATGCGCGTGATTCGCCACATGCCCGATGTGCTCAAGCTCTCGCGTACACTTGCCGTACGGACCCGCGACGACTGACGCTCCCGGTCCATATCCTTCACGATGGTTTTCCTGCAGAGGCCTCATCATGACCCGACAGATCATCAGCACGACCGACGCACCGGCGGCCATCGGCACTTACTCGCAGGCAGTGCGCGTCGGTCCGACGGTCTACATCTCGGGACAGATACCGCTCGATCCGGCGACCGGACAACTCGTCAGTGGCGACATCGAAGTGGAAATCCGCCGTGTCTTCGACAATCTCGAGGCTATCGCTAAAGCTGCCGGCGGCTCCTTGCGTCACGCCGTTCGAGTCACCGTATTCCTGACGGATCTCGTCCACTTCGCCAAAGTGAATGAAGTGATGGCGCAATACATTCCGCAGCCATGGCCTGCCCGCGCTGCACTCGGCGTCTCGCAGTTGCCGAAAGGGGCTCGAGTCGAAATCGATTGCATACTGCACCTCGACTGAGCCGGTAGATCACCATTCATATGGGGGATCCGCGCGAGCAGCGCCCCGTCACCGCCTTGCGTGGCGTCGGAGCAGCACTGGCGGCGCGTTTAGCCGTACTCGGCGTGGAGCAGGTTCAAGATCTGCTCTTCGTGCTACCCACGCGCTACGAAGATCGAACCCGCGTTCAACCTATCGGCTCATTACTACCTGGAAGCCGAGTGGTCGTCGAAGGTGAAGTGCTGCTCACCGAAGTCGTATTTCGACGGCGGCGACAGATGTTGTGTCGACTCGCTGACGGCTCCGGGTTTTTGACGCTACGTTTTTTTCATTTCTCGAAATCGCAACAAGACGGGCTGACGCGCGGCACACGTATTCGATGTTTTGGCGAAGTCAGACGCGGTCCGCTCGGTCTCGAAATCGTCCATCCCGAATACCGCCGTATCGCCGACGGCCCCGGTGTTCTCGAAGATCGGTTGACGCCGGTCTATCCGATGACCGAGGGCGTGACGCAAGGCCGATTGCGAATGCTGATCGGACTGGCGCTGCGTGAACTCGACACCGCCGGGGTGCGCGAATGGCTACCGGAATCAATACTCCAACCGCTCGGACTTCCCTCGCTGCGAACAGCACTCGAATTCGTGCATAGACCACCGGTCGACGCAGCACTCGATGAGTTAGAAGCAGGACGTCATCCGGCGCAGCGACGACTCGCATTCGAAGAGTTGCTGACGCACCACGTGGTCATGCGTCGCTTACGCGACACGGCTCGCACGGATTCGGCGACACCCCTGCACGACACCGTTGGCTTGGCGACTCGCTTCAAAGAATCGTTGCCTTATACCCTGACGGGAGCGCAGCAACGCAGTCTGGATGACATCGAACGTGATCTGCAGAGAACACAACCGATGGTTCGTCTGGTGCAAGGCGACGTCGGCTGTGGAAAAACAGTGGTCGCAGCGGCAGCGGCAGCGCGCGCGATCGGCAGTGGTTGTCAGGTCGCGCTGATGGCACCCACCGAACTGCTCGCCGAGCAGCACCAAAAAAATCTCGACTCTTGGTTTCGTCCTCTCGGTATTACCGTCGGGCTCGTCACCGGGTCGCAGCCCGTTCGAACGCGGCGCAGCGCGCTCGAAGCCGTCGCTGCGGGTGACCTTCAATTGGTCGTCGGTACGCACGCGCTTTTCCAGGATGGAATGCAGTTCCACAAGCTCGCGCTCGTCATCGTGGATGAGCAGCACCGATTCGGTGTTCAGCAAAGACTACGTCTCGCCGAAAAAGGACTGCATGAGAACCGACATCCTCACCAATTGATCATGACTGCAACGCCGATACCCCGCACGCTGGCCATGACGGCCTATGCGGATCTCGACGTGTCGATCATCGACGAACTCCCTCCCGGCAGAACACCCGTCAAAACCGTCGTCGCTGCACAAAGTCGTCGTGACGAGGTCGTTGCGCGGATCGCGGCGGCATGCCGTGCTGGGAGACAGGCTTACTGGGTATGCCCCCTGATCGACGAATCCGAAGAGTTGCAATGTCAGGCTGCTGAAGAAACTGCCGTGTCGTTGACCGAGGCATTGTCCGAATTCCGGGTAGGTCTCGTTCACGGACGCATGAAAGCCAAAGAAAAAGAAGCCGTGATGCTCGAATTCAAGGCTGGTCGAATTCAACTGCTGGTCGCGACTACGGTCATCGAGGTCGGTGTGGACGTGCCCAACGCCACCGTCATGGTGATCGAAAATGCGGAGCGGATGGGGCTCGCCCAACTGCACCAATTGCGCGGTCGCGTCGGACGCGGTTCACACGAGAGCAGTTGCGTTCTGCTCTACCGGGCGCCGCTCGGCGCCTTGGCGCGTGCTCGGTTGAACGCTATTCGCGACAGCAACGACGGCTTTGACATCGCGCAGCGGGACCTCGAGTTGCGCGGTCCCGGCGAATTGCTCGGGACTCGACAAACCGGCCTTGCGCGGATGCGTGTGGCGGATCTGGCGCGTGATGTCGATCTGCTGCCCGAAGTGCATCGCGCAGCCGAGACGCTGCTCGCACAACATCCGGATAGAATCGCACCCCTCACGGCACGCTGGATTGGATCGGACGACAAATATGGCCGTATCGGCTAAGCCCACGACTCTCGCAACGGAAGGTTGCCCTGCGCCGTTGCCTGCATCGGTCATGTGGCTGCCCGCCACTGCGCTCAACTGCTACGAGGGCGATGCGATGCATCGTGATTGGCTGTTGACGCCGGGTCTTTTGACGCAGCGCATTCGAGCGGCTGCTGCAGATCGGTTCGCCATGCGCCTACTGAACGAGCGTCGCTGCGGCGATGAGTTTGTTCGCGAGATCGACATGAGCTGCGGTGACACGGTGTGGCTGTTCGCACACACCCGGATCCCAGCCGACACCGCCAAACATCACGAATGGTTGACCCAAATCGGTGAGCGCACTCTTGGGGAAGCCATCGCGAACCAAACATCGCTAGAGCGCGCACCGTTCCGTTTCGCGCAAGCCTATCCCGACACGTGGCTCGTCGATCGTGCGCTGCAACATGCAGGACTCGCGCCGCGCCCGCTGTGGGTGCGACATTCGGCTTTTCGGATCGACACTGCGTCTTTCGATCTCTACGAAGTTTTCATGCCGAGCATAGGCTCAAAATGAGCGCGGCGTGGCGCCGTCGTTGGCGCGAATACGTGCTGTTGACGCGACTCGACAAGCCGATCGGTATTTTGTTGTTGCTGTGGCCGGTGCTGTGGGCGCTGTGGATAGCCGCAGATGGTCTGCCGCCGCTTTGGATCCTCACCGTCTTTCTCGCGGGAACGATCTTCACCCGATCGGCGGGCTGCATCATCAATGATTTCGCCGATCGGAATATCGATCCACATGTCGAGCGTACTCGTGATCGACCGCTCGCGGCGAGACGGGTCTCCCCGTACGAGGCACTGACGCTGTTCATTTTTCTGATGCTCGCCGCGCTCGCATTGGTGCTGACGCTCGGGTGGCAGGTGACGGCTTACGCTCTGATAGCAGCGGGGTTGTTGCTGACGTATCCGCTCTTCAAACGATTTTTCCCGGCGCCGCAGTTATATCTTGGAGTGGCCTTTGGCTGGGGCGTGCCGATGGCGTTCGTAGCGGTGCAAGGCGGCGTCCCGTCGATCGGCTGGTGGATCTTCGCTGTCACGGTGTTGTGGGCTTTGATCTACGACACGTATTACGCCATGGTCGATCGCGAGGACGATCTACGGATCGGCGTACGCTCGACGGCAGTGTGGTTTGGTAAGGCGGATCTCGCCGTCATCGCAGCACTACAGTTATTGATGATCGCGGGTCTTTGGAAAATCGGCGTCATGTCGACGCTAGGGCCGCTCTATTTCATCTCCGTTTTGATCGCCGCCGCCATATTCCACAGAAATCTTTGGTGGGCGAGACACCGCGATCGTGCGCAGTGCTTTCGCGCCTTTCTTGGAAATCATCAGGCGGGGCTCGTCGTGTTCGTTGGCATCGTACTGGCAACCGCCCAACGCTGAACGGTCACTCCCGGTACCGATTCCAATTCGGCGCTCGCCGTATCGAGGGTAGCGCCGGTTGTGCGCACGTCATCAACCAGCGCGATGACGATTGAGTGCCCTGCTCGAATTCGAGATGCAGGATGTCGCTCAAAGGCACCCTGCACGTTGTCGCGACGCCGAGCAGCCGACAAGGTGGTCTGGGGACGAGTCGGGCGAGCACGGATCAAAGTGCGTTGATCAACCGCAACGCCGAGCCAGAGGGCGGCGAACTTCGCGATCTGCGCCGCTTGGTTGAAACCTCGCTCGGCCCTGCGTGCCGCATGCAGCGGCATCGGCACTAGAAAAGATACGGGCGCGGCACCGCTCGCTTGTGACCAACCGGCGAGTATTGCGCCGAAGATGGCCGCCCAACGCCAGTCGGCATGGAACTTCAAGGCACGTAAACCGTCGTCGACGGGCGGTGCGTAGCGCAGCGGAACCACGTCGGTCGCCGAACTGCCGATGAAAGGCAGTGTCCACAGGCAAGCACGACAGATATCGAGGTAGCGCAGATCCGACGCTCCGCCACAAACGAGACATCGGGCTGGCCAGAGTCGGAATCCCCAACGAAACATCCAAGGCAGCTGAACGAGCGACTCGTTGCCAACGACTCCGGAGCGCCGATCGAGCCATTCGATTGTCGACTCGATCAAGGGGTTGAGGTTGACAGGCTTCGGAGTGGCAAGGAACATCGTCATCCCCGAAGCCTGCAGATGCCCTTCCACCTTGGGCAAAACCCGTTTCGGCTCATCTAGACCACAAACGGAAATGCCATGACGATTGCGCCCCGCCACGACTGGACCGTCGACGAAGTCGAAGCCCTGTTCGCACTCCCGTTCGCGGACCTCATTCATCAGGCACAGACGGTGCATCGCGAACATCACCCTGCCAACACCGTACAGATGAGTACCTTGCTGTCGGTCAAGACTGGAGCCTGCCCGGAGGACTGCGCCTACTGCCCGCAAAGCGTGCGTTACGACACCGGTCTCGACCGCGAGGCCTTGATGGCCGTCGACGATGTCGTGACCCGCGCCCGCGCAGCGCGTGAGGCCGGCGCGACGCGGTTTTGCATGGGCGCTGCTTGGCGCTCACCGAAGAAGCGGGATATCGAAGTCATGTCGGCGATGATTCGCGGTGTGCGCGAGCTCGGCATGGAGACCTGCGCCACCCTCGGCATGCTCAACAAGGAACAAGCGCGCGAATTACGTGACGCGGGTCTCGATTACTACAACCACAACATCGACACCTCGCCCGAGTTTTACGACAAGATCATCACCACGCGCGATTTCCAAGACCGTCTCGACACGCTGGAAGCAGTACGTGAAGCGGGCATGAGCGTGTGCTGCGGTGGCATCGTCGGTATGGGCGAAACCGTGCGTGATCGCGCCCGCATGCTGCAGGTACTCGCCAATCTTGAACAGCACCCGGAAAGCGTGCCCATCAACCAACTCGTCGCCGTGCCCGGAACGCCGTTGGCCGATCAAGCACCGATCGATCCGTTCGACTTCATCCGTACCATTGCTGTCGCGCGAATTTTGATGCCGAGCTCTGCCGTCAGATTATCCGCCGGGCGCGAACAAATGTCGGATGAGTTGCAGGCACTCGCCTTCCTCGCGGGTGCAAACTCGATCTTTTACGGCGAAAAACTGCTGACCACCGGTAATCCTGACGTCGAGCACGATCGACGCTTGCTCGATCGTCTCGGTATGCGCACAGCACCCGGGGTGATCGGTGCGTCGCACGCCTGAGGCACTCGCCGATGCGCTGAATTCGCTCGACGCTCGCCAACTGCGCCGGCGTCGACACAGCGTGCCCGCTGGAGCGATCGACTTTTGCAGCAACGATTATCTCGGTCTGCGAACACACCCCATGGTGCGTTCTGCGCTGATCGACGCGGCAAATCACGGTGCAGTCGGCGCCGGTGCATCACATCTCGTCAGTGGGCACGATCCCGAGCACGATTCGCTTGAACGCGCGCTCGCCGATTTCACGGGCCGCGAACGAGCGATCGTGTTCTCCACCGGCTATATGGCGAATCTCGGTGTCATCACCGCACTCGCTGAGCGCGACGATCTCATCCTGCAGGATCGTCTGAATCACGCCTCTTTGATCGACGCGGCACTGCTCGCCCGTACCCGCGAATTCAAGCGCTATCCGCACAATGATGCTGAGGCGGCCGCTTCCGCGCTGAGACAGTTCCGAAGCGAACACCCCAAAGCCGGAGCCGTTATCGCAACCGACGGTGTTTTCAGCATGGACGGCGACATCGCGCCCGTGGCTGCGCTCGCCGAGCTCGCTCAAGCGGAGTCCGCATGGCTTGTGGTCGATGATGCGCACGGCCTCGGTGTCGTTGGTACGGAAGGTCGTGGCGTTTGCGAACAACAGCATCTCGATCAAAAAGCCGTGCCAGTGTTGATCGGCACTTTTGGCAAAGCATTCGGCACTTTCGGCGCCTTCGTTGCCGGTGAATCGGCATTGATCGACTGGCTGATCCAGAGTGCGCGCACCTATATCTATACCACGGCTTTGCCACCACCAATCGCTGCAGCCACACGTTGTGCCTTACAGCTCATCGAGCGAGAGCGTTGGCGTCGAGAAAAGTTGCACGAGCTGATCCGGCTGTTCCGAGACGGGGCAGAGCGGCGCGGCATCGAGTTGATGCCATCCATGACCGCCATCCAGCCAGTCATCTGCGGCTCCTCTGCAGCGGCATTGCAAGCTAGTGCTTACCTACGAAAGCAGGGATTTCACGTGGCTGCGATTCGCCCGCCAACCGTACCTGAAGGTAGCGCCCGTCTTCGCATCACGCTCAATGCCCATCATCAAGTTGATGACGTCGAACGATTGCTCGCCGCAGTGGAAGGAGCGATCTCGCAAACGTCCTTACAGGAACGCTCGACATGAACGCGACTCCGCTCGTGATGTTGCACGGCTGGGCACTCAATCTGCGAGTGTTCGACGAGTTGGTGGAAGAACTCGAGGCGCCGGCTTCCCAACCGCGCTTCGATATCGCACGTTTCGACCTACCAGGACATGGGCGCGCGCCGGAACCCTCCGATATTTACGGCGATCAGGAAGACGGTGCCTGGGATATCGGTAAAGTCGCCGATTTCATTCTCAAAGAAATGCCGGATCGCTCCGTGCTGCTCGGCTGGTCTTTGGGCGCGAAAATCTCGATGGAAATCGCTGCGCGAGCACCCGAGCGTATCCAGGGACTGATTCTGATCAGCGCAACCCCAAAATTCGCCCGTAGCGACGACTGGCCGCACGGGGCGAACCCGGCAGCACTGGACGCGCTCGGGCGTCACCTTCGTGACGACTACCGCCGAACCGTCAACGATTTTCTGTCGTTGCAGGTACGTGGCAGCATGCAAGCGGAAGAAACCCTCACCAACCTGCGCAACGCGTTGCTCGCACAAGGCGAGTGTCAGCCAGCGACTCTGCTGCGCTCGTTACGCTTGCTGCACCAGATCGATCAACGACCGCGCTTACCGCTCATTCAAGCGCCGACGCTGGTCATTGCAGGTCAATACGATCGGGTCGTGCATCCGGGTGCGACGCAAGCCATGGCCGCCATGATCCCGAATGCCCGCTATCAAGAACTGCCGCGTTGCGGGCATGCGCCGTTCATTTCGCATGTCCACGAAGTCGTGGAACTGATTCAGGAATTTGCGGCGGAGCTCGCATGGTGAGCATCGACCGTCGCGCACTCGGTAAAGCTTTTGGATCGGCGAGCGGCCGCTACGATGAGGCTGCAGTATTGCAGCGCACCGTTCGTCGAGAACTGCTCGATAGGCTGGAGCATTTCTCGACGACGCCAACAGTCGTCATCGACCTGGGTGCTGGTACGGCTGCAGCCACACGCGACTTGAAAGCGCGCTATCCGACAGCGACGGCGGTGGCGGCCGATCTTTCTCTTGGCATGCTGCAGCACGCGCAGAAAGCGAGTGGCTGGCTTGATCGGTTACGAACATCCAAACGTATCGAAGCGGCGGTGGTCGATGCACATCGATTGCCTTTTCGATCGGGTAGTGTCGATCTGATTTTCAGTAACTTGATGTTGCAGTGGTGCGATCTCGATGAGGTCTTTGCCGAAGTTCGGCGCGTGCTGTCACCGCAGGGGTGGTTCATTTTCAGCACTTTTGGCGTCGGCACGCTGCAAGAACTGCGCGCCGCCTGGGCTACCGTCGATACGAATCAGCGCGTCCACGAATTCTTCGACATGCACGATATCGGATCGGCGTTGACACGGGCAGGATTGCGCGAACCCGTACTGGATGTGGATCGACACTCGTTGACTTACTCAGATCCGATTTCGCTCATGCGCAGTATCAAAGAAATAGGCGCTGGAAACGCCGCGAGAGAACGGCCTCGCGGGCTTACCAGCCCTCGTGTTCTTCAAGCTGTGAGCGACGCCTACCCGCGTTCACGTGGGCAAAGCGATATCGTGGCCACTTGGGAGATTGTCTATGGCGCCGCTTTCGGCGCACCGACCCAACTGACAGAGTCGTCCCACGATGCGAGCGAGATCATCGTGCCGTTTCCGAAACCGGGAGCGAGGCATCGAAAATGAAGGGCGGGCTATTCATCACCGGTACCGATACCGGAGTCGGCAAAACGAAGATCGCGACAGCGCTACTCGCAGCCGGCGTCCAAGCTGGTCTAGTCATGGCACCCATGAAGCCGGTGGCCTCGGGCGCTGAATTCTTTGATCGTGGTGACGGATATCGCGAGTTGCGCAATGACGATGCGCTCGAACTACTGGCGGCGGCGGGCGGTGGGTTCAGCTACGCGGCGATCAATCCCTACTGTTTCGAGCCGGCGATCTCACCCCATATCGCCGCCATGGAGGCCGGCGTGACCGTGGATCCTGCGCAGCTTCAGGTCGCTGCTCGGGATCTTGCAACCAAATCCGACTGTCGGGTGGTCGAGGGTGCAGGTGGCTGGTTTGCCCCACTTGGGCCCGAGCTGACCATCGCCGACCTCGCCGGCACGCTGAACCTGCCGGTCCTGCTGGTCGTAGGCCTGCGCCTCGGGTGTCTGAATCACGCGATGTTGTCGCGCCAAGCGATTGAAAGATCAGGGCTCAAGCTCGCCGGCTGGGCGGTCAGCGAGATCGACCCGACGATGCCGCGCCGAGCCGAAAACCTCGCCACGCTGCGCCGAACCTTCGGTAGCGAGCCACTGCTGCACCTTGGCTTCGACCCGACGCGATCGGCTGAACTCGAAGCAGGTACGGCGGCCCTGAAGCGTCTCGGATGGTTGTCCGAAAGCCGGGCAAACTCTCCATAACTCCATGATATTGATAGTTTTTCGAGCTTGACTTAGCATCCGGTCACCAACCACCACCCGCTCCCCGAGCCGGCCCCCGACCATGCGGATCGAGCTGTCGCCCAACTGTTCGCTGAGCCCTCAGGGTGCGCGCTGGTTCTTTGCCAGCGTCTGCGTGGCGTCGATGTCGGTGGCAATCCCGCTGACCCTCATCGGCTACTGGCCCATCCTCCCCTTCGCCGGCGCGGAGCTCGCGCTGCTCTTCTGGGCACTGCGGACCTCGATGGCGCGACGGCACGAAAAACAGACCATCACGATCTCGTCCGAGACGGTGGAAATCGAAGACTGCCGGCCACCCGAACAATCATGCGTCGTGTTCCCGCGACACTGGGCGCAAGTTAGAATCCGCGCCGGGGGTTCGCCGCTGCATCCGAGTCGACTTACGGTCGAGTCGCATGGGCGCCGCCACGAGATTGGCTCCTTTCTTAACGAACAGGAGCGTCAGGCTCTGGCGTTGCGACTAAAGCGCCTGATCGGCCGCGTGGATGAATCCCCCCCGTTACCCGCCCATGGCGGAGGCACGCCATGAATTTTTCGAGGCGTCGCAGCCTCTTGTGCGGTGTCGTTCATCCGATTTCGTTTGAGAACTGAGCAGACCATGAGCAGACAAATTCGACACGTCCTGAGTTCCGCCGCAGCCTCGCTGGTTGCCGCTTTGGCTCCTCTCGCGGCGCACGCGGAATGGGGCAACCTCAACATGCCCGTGGGCGTGACCGAGTTGTCCAAACAAATCCATGCGCTGCACATGACCATTTTTTGGTGGTGCGTGGCAATCGGTGTGTTTGTGTTCGGCTGGATGATTTGGTCGCTGGTTGCGTTTCGTAAGTCCAAGGGCGCGGTGCCCGACACTTCGATCACCCATAGCACGAAGGCCGAAATCATCTGGACGCTGATCCCGGTCGTGATCCTCGTGATCATGGCGATCCCGGCAGCGCGCACCTTGATCGCCATCGAAGATACTCGTAACACCGAGCTCAGCATCAAAGTCACGGGCTACCAGTGGAAGTGGCACTACGACTACCTCGGCGAAGACGTGAAGTTCTTCTCTGCGCTTGACCGCGCCAGCGACGAAACCCGTCAGTTGCAGTCGGGCCTCGATCCGAAAGCAGTGCCCGATTACCTGCTGAACGTCGACAAGCCACTGGTCGTTCCGGAAGACACCAAGGTGCGCTTGCTGCTCACCGCGCAGGATGTCATCCACGCTTGGTGGGTGCCGCAATTCGGAATGAAGAAAGACGCCATTCCGGGTGTGGTCAATGAATTGTGGTTCAAGGTCGATGCCGGCAAGACGGGCATCTACCGTGGCCAGTGCGCCGAATTGTGCGGTCGCGACCACGGCTTCATGCCGATCGTGGTCAAGGTCGTCACGAAGGAAGAGTACAAGGCTTGGGTTGCCGCTCAAAAAGCGGGTGGCACCAACGAAGCGGCTCCTGCTGCCGAAGTTGCACCGACGGTTGCTTCGATCGCAACCGACGCGCCGCAAGGTTGAGCCTCGCGAATCAAACCGACACCGTCAAAGAATTCAACGTAAAGAGTAGTTAGTCATGGCCAATACCACCACCGCACACGCTCACGACGACCACGATCACAAGCCGCATGGCTTGAAGCGCTGGCTCTACGCGACGAACCACAAGGACATCGGCACGATGTACCTCGTGTTCGCCTGCGCCATGTTCTTCATGGGTGGTGCCATGGCATTGGTCATCCGTGCGGAACTCTTCCAGCCGGGCCTGCAGTTCGTCGATCCGGGTTTCTTCAACTCGATGACCACGATGCATGCGCTGCTGATGATCTTCGGTGCGGTGATGCCGGCGTGGACTGGCCTCGCGAACTGGATGGTTCCGATGCAGATCGGTGCGCCCGATATGGCGCTGCCGCGTTTGAACAACTTCAGCTTCTGGCTGCTGCCTTTCGCCTTCACGCTGTTGCTGTTGACCTTGTTCGTGCCGGGCGGCGCACCGGCGGGCGGTTGGACGCTGTACCCGCCTCTGTCGCTGCAAGCCGGTGACAGCTTCCCGCTGACGATCTTCGCTATTCACTTGATGGGTATCTCGTCGATCCTCGGCGCCATCAACGTGGTAGTGACCATCATGAACATGCGCGCGCCGGGCATGGGCTTGCTCAACATGCCGCTGTTCTGCTGGACGTGGCTCATCACGGCGTACCTGCTCATCGCCGTGATGCCGGTGCTCGCCGGCGCCGTCACCATGCTGCTCACCGACCATTTCTTCGGCACGACCTTCTTCACCGCTGCCGGCGGTGGTGATCCGGTGATGTTCCAGCACATCTTCTGGTTCTTCGGACACCCCGAGGTGTACATCCTCATCCTGCCGGCTTTCGGTGTGGTGTCGGAAATCATTCCGACCTTCTCGCGCAAGCCGCTGTTCGGCTACGAGTCGATGGTCTACGCCTCCGCTTCGATCGCCTTCCTGTCGTTCATCGTCTGGGCGCACCACATGTTCACCGTGGGCATGCCGCTCGCGGGACAGCTCTTCTTCATGCTCTCCACGATGCTGATCGCGGTGCCGACGGGCGTGAAGGTATTCAACTGGTGCGCCACGATGTGGAAGGGCTCGATCAGCTTCGAAACACCGATGCTGTTCTCACTGGCCTTCCTGTTCCTGTTCACGATCGGCGGCTTCTCGGGATTGATGCTCGCCATCGTGCCGGCGGACTTCCAGTACCACGATAGCTACTTCGTCGTGGCCCACTTCCACTACGTGCTCGTACCGGGCGCCGTCTTCGCCATCATGGCCGGCGTCTACTACTGGCTGCCGAAGTGGAGTGGCCGCATGTACAACGAGAAGATCGGCAAGCTGCACTTCTGGTTGTCGACCATCGGTGTGAACGTCCTGTTCTTCCCGCAGCACTTCTTGGGTCTGGCTGGCATGCCGCGCCGCATTCCGGACTACTCGACCCAGTTCGCCGACTGGAACATGGTTTCCTCGATCGGCGCCTTCATCTTCGGCTTCTCGCAGTTGCTGTTCGTCTACGTCATCTGGAACGCGGTGCGCTCCGGTGAGAAGGCGCCGCAGCGTCCGTGGGAATCGGCGAAGGGTCTCGATTGGGAACTGCCGACACCGGCGCCGTACCACAGCTGGGAAACGCCGCCGTCGCGTGACGTCGTCGCCCACGGCACCGTTCAGCACTAAGCGCTCGAGCGAACCATGGAACCGAAGGCTGACGAACTCGAACGATCACGCCGCGTGAAGCGCAGCGCGATCGTGCTCGGGTTAGTTGCCTTCGCGTTTTATCTCGCGTTCATCCTGATGTCGGTTCTGGGGTTCCGGCAATGAGCGACGAAACGCCCATTGATCAGAACCAGCGCGATAGTTCCAACCGTAAGCTGACCTTGCGGTTGCTCGGCTTCGCCCTCGGCGCTTTCGGATTCGGCTTCGCGCTCGTGCCGCTCTACGACGTGCTTTGCGACATCACGGGTGTCGGCAACCCGAAAGACCTGCTGCGCGCGAGCACCTTCGACGAAGCGGCAGCGCCCGCGCCGGACGAAAACCGCTGGGTTACGGTGGAGTTCATCGCAGACCTGCCGTCGGTGGGAAGTTGGACCTTCAAACCGCTCGTCACCGAGATGAAGGTGCAGCCGGGTAAGTTGTACGTGGTCGACTACGTCGCACACAACCTCACCGGCAAAGACACCGTTGCCCAAGCAATCCCGAACGTGGCCCCCGGCAAGGCGACACCGTTCTTCCGCAAGACGGAATGCTTCTGCTTCACGCCGCAAAAATTTCATAAAGACGAAGAGAAGGTGATGCCCGTTCGCTTCGTCGTCGACGCCCATCTGCCGAAGAGCCTGGATCGAATCACGCTCTCGTACACTTTTTACGACAACTCGACGCGGGTCGCCGCGCTGAACTAGGAAGACTGATATGGCCAACGCACACGCATCCACTCATTCAGAAGACAAGTATTACGTTCCGCACGACAGTGTGTGGCCCATCTACGGCTCAGCGACTCTGTTCGTTTTCATGATCGGCCTGTGCGGGTGGCTCAACGAATGGTACGGCCCCGGCATCTTCGTCGTCGGCATCGCCATGGTGATCGCGCTGTTCGTCGGTTGGTTCAGCGTCGTCATCAAGGAAAGTCAGGGCGGCCTGTACAACATGCAGGTTGATCGTTCGTTCCGCATGGGAATGATGTGGTTCATCTTCTCAGAAGTGATGTTCTTCGCCGCCTTCTTCGGTGCGCTGTTCTATGCGCGTCAACTATCGGTGCCCTGGACGGGCGGCGAGGGCGTGAAGATCTTCAATAAATTGCTGCTTTGGCAGGACTACAACGCCACTTGGCCGACGAACGGCCCCGCGGCGCTCGGTCCTCGGGACGACGGTAGCTTCGAAACCATTCCCGCTTTTGGTTTGCCGGCGATCAACACTGCCATCCTGCTGCTCTCGGGTGTGACGATCACGATCGCCCACCACGCCATCAAGGAAGGCAATCGCCGCGTTCTGAACATCTTTTTGGCGCTGACCTTCTTGCTCGGCTTCCTGTTCCTTGGCCTACAAGCCGAGGAATACATTCACGCCTACACCGAACTCGGCCTGACGCTCTCCACGGGCATCTACGGCTCGACGTTCTTCATGCTGACCGGTTTCCACGGCCTGCATGTGACGCTCGGTGCAATCATGTTGTTCGTGATTTGGCTGCGTACGATGAAGGGTCACTTCACACCGCAACGTCACTTCGCGTTCGAAGCCGTTGCCTGGTATTGGCACTTCGTCGACGTGGTATGGCTCGGACTGTTCGTGTTCGTCTACTGGGTCTGACGAACACCGCCGGCGAACGCCGGCACGCAGATGATCCTGACGCGGGCCGGCATGACCGGCCCGTCGTCATTTTGGGGTTCAGCGATTGACGCCCAAGGGCTGGATGAAGCCGAGTGCCCACGCCGCCATGAGCAGTAGGAACAAGCCGACCGAAAGACCAACGCGCACCGTCAACGCGCGCACCATCTTTTTGGAATCACCCTTATCGTTCATCAGGTGAAACAAGGCAGAGCCGAGGCTCGCCACGATGCCGAGCATCACGATGCCGACCAGAATCCGGAAGAGTTCCATAACCGGTATTATAGGCATGTGAAACTTGAGATCGTCGTTGGCCGCAGGGTCTTTTCCCCGTCATGGCTGATGACGGTGGCGACGCTGTGCTTGTTAGTGTTGTTCGTCAGCTTGGGCCGTTGGCAATGGACTCGAGCCGAATTCAAACGTGGAATCGTGGCGGAGTTCGCGACTCAAAGCGATGCCGTTGCTGCGCTGGGCTCTCGAAGTACGACGGAACTCCCGCGTTTCGCACAGGTCGAGATAACGGGTCGTTGGGATAAGGAACGACAATTCCTGCTCGACAACCGAACTCGCGCGGGTCGTGCCGGGTACGACGTGCTGACACCCTTGCGATTGGATGACGGTCGTTGGCTCTTGGTCAATCGCGGCTGGATTGCCTTCGAAGGCTATCGAGATCGCTTGCCGGACGTGCGTAGCAAGCTCGATGCGAATGTGAACGAACGAGTCACGCTGATCGGCCGCCTGGACGATCTGCCCCAAGCGGGCCTCGCAGGCGGTCGGGCGGCACCCGCCACGAGTGGGTCGTGGCCACGCGTGACGAGTTTCCCGTCCGTGACGCAGCTCGAAGCGGCGATGGCAACTGCGAATGAGCCCGAGCCGAGACTCGAAGAGCGCTGGTTGTTGCTGAGCGACGCGGACCCGGCAGGGTATCTGCGGGAGTGGCAACCGTTCGCTACCGGCAAAGGACCGGAACAGAACTGGGGCTATGCCATACAGTGGTGGAGCTTCGCGGTACTACTGTTGGTTTTGTACTTTTCTTTGAACTTGAGGAAGCGGACGTCATCATGACCCAAGAGGCACCCGCCACATCCGACAGACGCCGCGGTCGCGCTGCGTTGCTCGGTCTTGCAGCCTTATTTTTCCTGCCGTTGTTCGGCTCGTTCTGGCTGTACTACATCGGCGGCTGGCGACCGGACGGTGGCACCAATAACGGGGAACTCATCAGCCCGGCACGTCCGTTGACGGCGATGACGCTCACGACTCGCGATGGCACACCCGCATCGGCAACTCTGCTGAGTGAAAAATGGACTTTGGTCTACATCGGTAACGGTCGGTGCGACGAAGCCTGTCAGCACGCGCTGTGGACCATTCGACAAACTCGCTTGTTGCTCGCCGAAGATATGGATCGGGTACAGCGGGTTTTCATCGCCGACAAAGAATGTTGCGACGATGTATTTCTGAAGCGCGAGCATCCAGGACTCGAAGTAATCACGGCTGAAGACACTGCTGCGCGTGAATGGCTCAGCCAGTTTCCGCGTGACCCGGCAGTCCCCTATGTCTACATCGTCGATCCACTCGGAAATCTGATGATGCGCTTCGATACGCGCGAGAATCCGAAAGGCTTGCTCAAGGATCTCGAGAAACTTCTCAAACTTTCACATATCGGTTGATCATGACTTCATCCATTCCCTCCGGGGCGGTAGCCCTGCGTCGTCTCGCTCTGATCGGCATGCTGCTGTGCCTCGTCGTCATAGTGCTCGGTGCTTGGGTGCGATTAACCGACGCCGGTCTCGGTTGTCCTGATTGGCCAGGCTGCTACGGACACGTAACGCCGGCAGGAGCGGAGAAAGTCGAGGGCAAGATCGAGTCTTACTCGCCCGGTTGGGAGTACGACTCGGGTAAAGCCTGGCGTGAAATGATCCATCGTTATGCTGCGACGACCTTAGGCTTCATCATCGTATTGATCACGGCCATCGCGATCGCATACCGCCGCGAGAAGCCGGTCAGCGTCGTTTATGCGGTTGGGTTGCTGGTAACCGTCGTACTGCAGGGGATTCTTGGCGCTTTCACAGTTTGGTGGTTGGTCAAACCGCTGATCGTCGTGCTGCATCTGACCGGTGGCTTGACCACGCTCAGTTTGTTGACTTGGCTGTGGCTGCGCATGCGCAGAGTGACCGGCGTCGTCAAACCCGATATCGGTGTCACCAAAATCGCCTCTCTCGATGGAGCGCGACGCGCTGGCGTTGTGGCCATCGCTGTCGTCGCGATTCAAATCATTCTGGGTGGTTGGACGAGCAGCAACTATGCGGCGGTCGCCTGTCCCGACTTGCCGACCTGTCAGGGTCAGTGGATACCCAAAGATATGGACTACGCCGATGCCTTCGTCATCTGGCGCGGTCTCGATATCAATTACGAAGGGGGTGTACTCGATCATCCGGCGCGCGTTGCCATCCACTTCACGCATCGTGCTTGGGCGCTCGTTGCGACGCTCGCGGTGCTTTGGGCTGCTTGGCTTGCCTGGCGCAATGCGCCGAGCTCGCTCGTTCGGCATGGCGCGGCTCTGGCTGTCGGCGCACTGTCATTGCAATGGTTGATCGCACTTTTGATGATCCTGAAGGCGTTCCCGCTGTCGTTGGCAACCGGGCATAATGCTGGCGCCGCGCTGCTCGTCATGGCGCTGCTCGTCTTCAATCGTCGTCTACGGGAAGCTTGATAGTGACCGTCGCAAGCCCCGGCATCGTCAAACAACCGACCTGGAAGCTTTACTACGAGCTCACCAAACCGCGGGTCGTTGCACTGATCGTCTTCACCGCGATCGTCGGCACACTGCTTGCGAGCCCCGGCTGGCCGCCGTTTGCTGCATTGGTCTACGGCAATATCGGTATCGCACTGGCTGCCGCCTCGGCAGCGGCGATCAATCATGTGCTCGATCAAAAAATCGACGAGCAAATGTCGCGTACCCGCGGTCGCCCGCTACCGACCGGTGGTCTACAGACGCGCCAAGCGCTGCTCTTTGCGGCGCTGCTCGCGGCCGCTTCGATGGTGATCCTGTGGTGGTTGGTGAATCCGCTGACGGCAGTGCTGACTTTTGCTTCGTTGATCGGCTACGCCGTGATCTATACGGTGTTTCTCAAACGAGCGACTTCTCAGAACATCGTCATCGGTGGCGCCGCTGGTGCCGCACCGCCGGTGCTCGGTTGGGCAGCGGTGACCAATTCCATCGATCCAAACGCTCTGCTGTTGTTCCTGATCATCTTCATTTGGACGCCGCCGCACTTCTGGGCTTTAGCCATTGCGCGCCGCGATGAATACGCGCAGGCGGGGATTCCGATGCTGCCGGTCACGCACGGCATCCCCTACACACGCTTGCAAGTGTTGCTCTATACCGTCTTGCTCGTACTCGTGACCTTGATGCCGTATCTCACGCGGATGAGCGGTCTGATTTATCTCGCGGCCGCCATCATCTTGAACGCGCGATTCCTCTACTACGCATTCGCACTGAAGATGACGGAGAGGGCGGAGCTGCCGATGAAGGTTTTCCGCTTCTCGATTTCGTACTTGATGTATCTGTTCGCAGCTTTGTTGATCGACCACTACATCATCACGACGCAGCTGCAACCGCTCGGCTAAGTCGGTAGGCGAGACGAGAGAACCTCAGCGAAACAGCGCGTCGGCAACGAAGGGGTTGCTACGACGCTCTGCGCCGAAGGTGGATGTCGGGCCGTGTCCCGGCAGGAAGGTCACATCGTCGCCGAGCGGAAACAGGTTTTCGCGGATCGAACGAATCAGATCGGCATGGTTGCCACGCGGGAAATCCGTGCGTCCGATCGAGCCCGCGAACAGCACATCGCCGACGATCGCAAAGCGCGAATCGGCATGAAAGAAAACGACGTGTCCCGGCGTATGCCCCGGACAGTGTCGCACTTCAAACTCAAGCTCACCCACCGTGACCTGATCACCCTGTTGTAGCCACCGAGTCGGCGCGAACGCCTCGCAGGGCGGAAAGCCGAACATCTTCGCCTGTGCCGGCATCTGGTCGATCCAGAACTGATCACCGGGATGCGGCCCTTCGATAGGCAAGGAACAACGACGAGCAAGCTCCGCGGTAGCGCCCGCATGATCGAGATGAGCGTGCGTAATGAGGATTTTCTCGAGCGTGAGTCCGTGTAACTCGATGACTTTCAAGACACGCTCGAGGTCGCCGCCCGGATCGACGATCGCTGCACGCCGCGTCCTCTCGCACCACAGTACGGAGCAGTTCTGTTGGAAAGCCGTTACCGGTACTACTTCGAGTTTCATGCGCGCGGACTTTACACCGTGATCGCAAGACCCCGATAGATACGCGCTCGGTACCGACTCTCCTGCGCCTCGACGATGGGGGCCGCTGCCAATAGCACCGCATGGGCAAACCGCGTGTATTCCTCGGCTTGCTCGGCGGCGTCACGTGGCTCTTCACTGCGCATACGACGCGTGAGGTTCACTTGGTTCACCGGTACAGACGTCGGCAAGCGTTCGTTCTCGACACCGAGAGTGGCGGTGAACGCATGTAACGTGGTCTTGATGAAGTTTGCCATCGCGAACTGCGGCAAGCTTCCGCCCACGGGGACGTCGGGCGAGACGAGAATGAGTCGAGCCCCTTTGAACAAGGAGACTTTGCGCGCTACCCGAAAGTGATGCGTCAGGTTGGTTTCCACAAGAGCGCCAAAACCCGCCGCATCGAGATGATCTTTGCCTTCGACACCAAACAGCGCTTGTGGAATCGATGCGAAGGGAGTCGAGATCACGGCCGCCGGCGCACCATAGGTTGCGTAGGCCTCGTCCATACGCGCCTCGAGATCATCACCGACCGTGAGATAGCTGACACGATCGTGCCCCAAGGCGCGTCCCAAGGCCGCACGAAGTTCATCGCCGGCCGCGGGAGAACTGGTGAGTGCGACGACGTTACCGACGTGGCCCTCTGCCAAAAACAAACGCGCAACCGCTGCGAGCGGTTCAGTCATGTGTTCGCCGATCAACCAGATGGTTTCGCCCTCCATGCGACGAACACGCTCGGGTTTCGCTCGACCGAAGAGCTCACGCTCAGTGATAGTACGTTCTTGCTGTAATCCACCGGATGGTTCGAAGGTCTCGCCGGAGATGGCTCGATCAGCCATGAAAAACACCGTCGCGAGCGCCACATCCGTCTCGGTCGGCATCCGGTTCAGATGCAGCATGCCGATAACGCCGGAGCGAATCTTCTCCGCTTCGATATCGATACGGCGCGGATCGATGAAAGGCTCTGTGGCCTCCGGCAGAGCCTCCGCCCACTGCTCGGCCAGATCGCGCTCCATCTGCGCGAGGATGATGCAGCCGTTGCACAGGCGCGCCACGAGACGACGCGCCATCAATTTCGTCATCAAAAAGTGTAACGAGGAATAGCCTGCCTCGTCGCTGCCGTGGATATCCGCTTTCAGACGGGCGCTCAGTTGACGCAATGGATCAGGGACACCCTCAGCTTGCAAAAGACCGATGTCATTGCTGCCCAGCGCTTGCAACACATCGCCAAGCGATGCACCGCCCGCCAACGAGCGCAACACGGCATCGTGCACTTGATTGAGGCGCTTATTCTCGAGGATCAACTTGGCGCGACGATCGAACAGCCCTGCCTTACCATCCTTGCCCTTGAGCCGCTGGCCTTCGACGGGACCTGGCGCGATCGCATTGATCTGAATCTCCGGACCGACGAAACGTGCGAGATTTTCCACGAGGGCGCGCTGACCCGCTTTCGAAACGGCATAGTCCGAACGATTCGGATAGGGGACGGCAATGTATTTTTCGCCGCCGAAATAAGAGCTGACGTTCAGGATGTAGCCGGATCCCTGTTTCTTCATCAAGGGAACGACTTTTTCGATCAAAGAATAGTTCGACACCAAATTGGCATGCAGCGTATTGCGCCAATCGGCCGTTTGTAGATCGACCGCCATCTGTTCGGCGCCGGCGACGCCTGCGTTGTTGATGAGATAGTCGATACGACCGAAGGCCTTGATCGTCGCAGTCACCGATTTGACCAGAGCGCCTTCTTCGGCCACATCGATATTGGCGAGGATCTGCACACGATCTTTGGGTCGGTTGTAGCCGATCTCCTCAAGTTCGCGCACGATGCTCTCGCGCATTTCCTTCAATTGGTCGGCACGTCTGGCGGTCAACATCACTCGTGCGCCCGCCACGGCCAGAAGTCGACCGAGTTGTCCGCCGATCCCGGCGGATCCACCCGTGATCAAAACGCACTTGCCGAGATGCAGCCCCATCAGTGATTCGATCCAACCGAAATTCGGTCGAGTCGAACCGGTGGCATCGACGATGGTGGCGGGCATGTAAAGATTGACCTGCGGCACGCGACGCTTGGTGTAGAGCAAGCGTGCCGCCTGACTCGCCGCAAACAACAGACCGTGTTCTTCGGCGTTGCTCCAACGCAGGATCTGGTTCGACCATTCAGGCGTCGGACGTTCACCGGACTTAGCCCGCGCTGCACTTTCGTCGCGCCACACGCGGATCAGCTGCTCGATACCCGCTCGCAGGATATCGGCCCAGGTATTGCCAACAGCATCATCGCCGTTGGACATGAAAATGGTTCTCGGACTCGAACCTTTCGGTGCCAGACGATGCCAAAGCCGTGAGAGTTCACGCGCGATGCCGATCGCGCCACTGAGCTCAGTCTTGAGAAACGCTTCGACGTCGGCATCCGTAGCGTCTGCAAGCGGGCGCTGAAAGCGCCACGCTCCGAAAGCCGGCAGTACGATCGCGCCTTGCAGTCCGATCTCCGGATCGACATCGGCCAATGACTGCGCCAAGGTCTCGGGTCGTTCGCGGTCGAACAATCGAGGCAGTATTCGTAAATCGACTTCGTCATCGTGCAAGGCGGCGATGGCAGCCTGAACTGCTTCTTCCGAACCGAGACCGAGCATGACCCGCGCACCACAGCGTGACTGGATGCGGGCAATCATGAGCGCATCAGCGACTTGATCACCCGCTGCCACGAGCACGGTCGAGCCCGTTCCATCGACAGTGCGAAGTTCGGGTCGTGACACCCAGGTCGAGCGGGACTCCTGCACGACCTGCATGCCGTTGGTGACTTCGAATCCTTGCGCACTGAAGGCACGCGACTCGTCGCTGCCCAAAAATACGATCGTGTTGGCGACGTCATCGACGGTCGGGAAAGTCTGCTCGAGTCGATGCTCTTGGTCGCTGCGAGTGAGCGCCATGGTGCTCACAAACTCACTGGCGGTCGTACCGGCCTCAGCTTTGCGTAATTGGTCCATCGCTGCAAAGACGGTGCGGATACGCTGGCTTTCGATAGGACCCGGGTAGACCGTGTTGACTCGGATCCCCTTCGGGCCGAGTTGTAATGCCAACTGCTTTGAGAAGGCGTTCAGGGCCGCTTTCGGCACCACGTACGCCGCTCGACCAAAATATTTGGTGCGCGAGAAGATGGTGGACACGTTGATGATGCTCGCGCCCGGCTTCAGATGGTTTGCGGCGGCACGCACCATGTTCCAGGTCAAGCCGAGCAGATTGCCGGCAGCGTCAGCAACGGTTTCGGTGTCGCCGCTGAGCTCCTCTCGCGACAGGGGGAGATTTTCAATGACCTGCTTCGGCCCGGCAGAGCCTGCATTATTCACAAGTATGTCGAGCTGACCGTAGTGACGGATGGCGGCCTCGATGCCAAAGCGTGCCTGTCCCGGGTCCGACGCATCGAACGGCAGCACGAACGCGCGCGCCGCCGGTGCGCCAGTGGCTTTCAATAACTGGCGACGCGTGGCTTCGAGCTTGCTCGCATTGCGTCCTACCATGACGACGGCAGCACCCTCGTCCAGGAAGCGCCGTACGATAGTGACGCCGATATTGCCCGCAGCACCGGTGACGAGTGCCACTTTGCCAACTAGACGACCCTGCGGACGATTCGTCGTTCGACGGCGAGCCGGCGTTTTTTTCTTTTTGGTTGTACCGGTCATCGTTTTGCTCCCCATTCCTGGAAAAGTTCGTCACGCGAACGAATCCCTGCTCGCGGTAGCGCGTGATTCACGACGTAGTTCGCACCGGCGTGGGTGTTGTCCCACATCGATTGGTGGGCCGACGGCAAGGCCTGCCAAGGCACCATCGTCGGCTCACTGACCTCAAGTTGACCGGCTGCGATCATGTCGTTCATGCGAGCTACTTCGTAGGCGTTGCAAAGATGCGTACCGGCGATCGTGGCGGTGGGCATCAAAATGCGACGTTGTCGCATCCAGACCTGCGGTGCGTAGAAGGTGTAGCGTCGCCCCTGCATCGCTTCGCAGTACACGACCCGGCCCGTGAACGGCTTCACCAGCGACGTTGAAGCAGCCAAGGCATCATGCCCAGAACGCTCAATGATGAGATCGGGATAACCTCGCGGATTATCCGCCGAACGCAACCAGCGACCGATCGCTGTGCCGAACGGCTTCATCGTGCGCTCTTGATACTGTCGAACCGCCTCTTTGAAAGCCGCGGTTTCTCGTTTGGCGTCCGGCATCGCAGGTAGGGCGCTCGGCCAATCGAAGTCGCTACCCTCCTTGCGGCGGATATCCTCGAGCGACACCACGCCCCGTACCGCATCACCAAACCCCAGTGATTGCACGAATTCGCGCTGCGCGTCACTGGCGGTGGCCACGACGAGCCGCCCGCCCGCACGACGAACCGCCTCGATAGCCTCTAGTCCAACAGGATCGAGCAGCGCATCGTCGCCGACACCGTAGTAGAGCAAGACCGCTTCGCCTGCGCGCAAGCGCGCACGACGCAGCATTTCTTCGGGCGAGCTCGCGCCTGCCTTGCCAACGAACGAGAACCAATAACCGCTGGTGGCACCGTAGAACGTCAAAGTGCCGCCATCGCCAAGTAATTGGAAAGATCGCGGGAAGGATTCCTGACCCGCATGCGAGACCACGTAGTCGGCTAAACGACCGCCACTTTGTGCGCGCATTTCAGCCAAAAACGCATCGCCCGCCTTTTCCCATGTCGCAATATCCGCTGTCGAATCGGGCACCGGTGTCCAGATCGACGACCAGCGCGGATCACGCCGATCGATGGCGCCTGTTGCGCCCTGCGCTTTAACGAACGCCGCGCGTTCGGGACTCGAGACCAAGCCCACCGTCCGCAGACCGTTGCGAGCAGCACTCTTCAAGGCTTCAAAGCCGGTTCCGGTCGCAGCACCTTCGACGAACACCGTCTTGCCGGATTCGATCTGCAACGTCGTAAAGAGAGCGCGCACGACCGTACCGAGATTGAGAACGTAAGAGCCAGCCGCCTCCAAACTGAGATCGGGTGGTAATGGATGCAGCTGCGGACCTTGCACCTGCAAAAATTGTTGATGGCTACCGGTATCGGTCTCGTAGCCTTGAATGGAAAAGCCAGCGTACATCGGATCCCGCGCAGCCAAGGGTGACAGTAACTCGCTTTGCCCCGAATACACGGTCACGAGATCGCCGACCTTGATGCGTCCTTCGCGCTTGAGCTCGCTGCCGATAGAAGCAACGAGCGCAACACCGCCCGAACCCGTCACTTGATAATCGAGATCGTGGTTTTCGAAAGGCGAAACTGGAATACCGGTGATCGCCCAGATGTCGTTGAAGTTCACTTCCGAGGCGAGTACGTAGACGACCGCCTCATTCGGACCTGGCTTGGGCACAGGCAGCAGAATTTCGCGCTCGGCGTCTTTCGGTAAGCCATGGGCAGGTGCGCCCGTTGCAATATCTTTGACGACCGCATGACCCCACTGCCAAGTCGGCATTGGTGTCAGTCCCGGAAAGAAAGCGGCGCCGACCGGCAACAACTCACCCTGCTTGATCAACTTGGCGATCGACTCGGCGGTCGGTGTCGACGCACGTCGCGTAGGCAAAGGCGCGCTCTTTTTATCGATGAAAGCGCGGATGCCTGCTTTACCACCCTCGGGGTCTACGATCGCCTCAGCAAACAGCTGCGCCTCGCGCGCCAGCCCTTGCTGCAAACCGTGCTGCCAACCGGTACGAACGGCATCGACGATACGATCGGCCGTCTTGGCACGCCCGACACGGGTCGCTTGTGCGAGCAAACGCTGCGTTTCCATATCGCCAAGCGCGGCCGACACATCATCAGCGCCGGGCTGTTGCCACGCGGCCTCTGCGGCGCGTCGCTCGGCGTAGCGATGTGCAACCAGCTTGCGACCTCGTGGCGATACCACAAACTCACTCGCCAAACGCACAGCGAGACTCAATACATCTTCGCCGTCGCCACAAAGCGCATCGACCAAGCCGTCATTCAAGGCTTCATCGCTCGCGATCGTTCGACCGCCTAACATGATTTCGAGCGAACGGACGAGCGGTGTGGTGTGGCCGCGCAATTCGAGCAACCGTGGCAAGCGTTGTGTACCGCCATAGCCTGGCAACAGGTTCAGACGAACTTCAGGTTGACCGAAGGTTGCCAATGGTTCCGCAACGCGAACATGACAGGCGAGTGCGAACTCCATACCCCCACCGAGCGCGACGCCGTTGATCGCAGCAATCGCGGGCTTCTCCATGGTTTCGATCTTGCGGAAAGCCAAATGTGCGTTGTTCGGTAGCGGCAAGGCCTCCTCGAGTGTGTGTACGTCTTCAAGCAACTGGCGGATATCCGCTCCGGCCACGAAGGCCGAGGTGCCCTGACCGGTGAAGATCACCGCTTTGACGTCCTCGCGTCGTGCCACATGGTCGATCACGATGTTCAACTCGTCGAGTGCGCGCTCGTTGAGCGCATTCACCGGCGGATTCTGGATGGTGACGATGGCGAGTCTCGCTCGTCGCGGTTTCTTCAGCGGGTGATAGTGAATCCGGAAATAACGAAAATCTTCGAACAGCTGTTGTTCGTCAGCGACGCGTTGACGCTCTTGCCACTCGGCGATGCTGCGCTTGAGCTCCGTGATCGATTCGGGGTTGCGCAGCGTCGAGGTATCACCGACATCCTGTCCTTCGACGAGTGCGCGAACCATACGGCGCATGTATTTGCCGCTGCGGGTTTCCGGAAACTGACTGACTTCGATGAAGTCTTCAGGAATGGCGACCTGCCCTTTTTCCTGACGCACGATGTCGATCAAACGACGTCGATCTTCCGCGGTGAGCTTGCGTCCTGCGGCAGGGCGTACGAAGGCGAGCGGTGTCAAACCTTTCTGTGCATGGGGTGCGCCCACGACGATGACGTTGCCGACGGGCGAATCCGGGTTGACCTGCTTGTCTCGCAGAATGGCACCTTCGATTTCTTCGGTGCCGAGACGATGCCCCGACACGTTGATGACATCGTCGGAGCGACCATGCAGCGAGAAGCCACCGTCAGCGTGCTTCACGGCAAAGTCACCTTGCGTGTAAGCGAGTTGCTCGCGCCAGCGCGACCAATACGTGCTGCGGTATCGATCGATATCGCCGCGCCACTGCCTCGCGACTCGCGTGCCGTCTACTTTGAACCCGGCGGCATCACCCCAGATCGTACGGCAAAGATACGGATACGGCGCCGAGATGACGATCTCACCTTTTTCGCCGACCGACGCAGAGCGCGCGGTGACTTTCCCTGCAGAATCAGGCTCGCTGTCGGCAATCCAGACGTCACCCATCACCCACGGCAAAGGATAGGTATGCGCATCGGCGCGTAGCGGAAAGTCGCCATTCCCATAGAGATGGGTCCATACGATTCCACCGTGCTCGGTGGCCCAATAGGAATTGATGTACCAAGGTGTGACGAGTTCCATACCGAACTGCTGCACCACCGGTGAGGTCGGCTCGGCGCAAAAAGTCGCGACACGCAACGAGGCGCGTGAATAGGTGCGTACGTCTTCGACGTTCTGCGGATCGGTCATCACCGTTTTCAGGAAAGTGACGCCGGCCTTGAAGATATTCACCTTCAATCGCTCGATAATGCTGGCGAAGCGGCCGGCACTCGGGAACACCGGAGCCCCCTCGGCGATCACCGTCGTAACACGGGTCGCGAGTGCTCCAGCGATCATGTAGCTCTGACCCGTGATCCAGCCTGGATCGGCCACGACGTACATCACATCGCCCGCGCGCGCATCGAAGGCGACTCGCATCGTGTGAGCAACGCCGCTCAGATAACCGCCGTGGACATGCACGACGCCCTTGGGCTTGCCCGTGGATCCTGAGGTATAGATGAAAAACATCGGGAATTCGGCATCGAGCGCGACCGGCCGGCTCGATGCCCAGATCGCCGCGACGAATTGCGAATCAGGCAACGTCATCAAGGCTGCGAGCGAATCGACTGCATACCCCGCAGCACGAGCCGCCGCCAAAATACTTTGCTCGGCTCGATCCGTCAGTTCATGTGCCCAGCGATCACGCTCGGGGCGCCACAATAAATCGGCTTGTGCGGCATGCCGGACAACAACGACGACATCGACTCGCGGCGGCGTCGCCACCAGTGCAGAGGCAATCGCCGTTCGGATCCGGCTCGCTTCGGCCGAAGACAATCCACCGATACTCTCGATCGCACGACCGACTCCGCGCATAACATCCGAGCGCTCGAGCGTGATTTCATTGGCGACGGCTGCGCGCGCGCCCTCGAGGATGGCGCTCGCCTGCTCAGCGGTCACCGCCAATTCCACGAGAGTGCGTTGCACGATCTCGACGACGGTCTCTGCGGGCACATAACCATCGAGCGCTGGATCGGTATACGCCTCTTTGAAGGCGACGATCTGCGCGTTGCGATAACCACCATCAGCCGTAATGACAACTCGCGCACCGGCATTGTGTATGCGATCGGAGAGCGTTTTGTCGCTGAATCCACCGAAAACGGGCGTGTAAACGATACCGAGACGCTTACAGGCTTCGGTCCAGAACAGTTGTTCCGGAATGTTCGGCATGTTGATTGCGATTCGATCACCCGTGTCGAGACCGAGATCTCGTAGAGCGAGTGCGCATTTGGCCACTTCGAGCAGCAAGGTCTTGCGTGAAACGCTATACGAGACGACGGGCGCACCGCGACCACCGGCTTGAGATTGATCCCAACGATCGCCCTCGAACCATAACGCAGCTTCGTCACCGTGCCCGTCGAGCACATGGCGATCGATTTCATTGAAGCAGGCGTTGGTCAGTGCGCCGTCGAACCAACGATAAAACGGCGCCTCACTCGCATCGAGGGCGATACGCCAAGGTCGATGGGTAGCGGGTAAACGTGGATCAATCGACGCACCGCTCGTCGCATCGAAACCGATCCAGCGTGCCTGGTGGTCGTCGTAGCGGATCCAAGCACCGGCGCGCCCGACCGTCGGCTCGAACCAGTGCAATTCGCGGCAGGCGATGTCACCATGAAACGCACCCGGATCGCGCTCGCAGGCGGCTCTGGCGGCTTCCCAGGCGGCTCGGGACGGATAAGGATTGACGTGCGCCTGAGGGGGCGAAATGGCAACGGTCTCGTTCGACATGACGATCTCCAGCCCCCGAGAGCCAATCTAACCCAAGTGTTGTGAAAAGGCTTTAGTCAAAATTCACTTGCAAAGATGATCATAGAACGCATTTGGCCGGGAAACGCGTGGCGCAATTACCACTACCTCATCGCCTGTGAGGAAACCGGCGATGCCATGGCCATCGATCCGCTCGACTGGCAGTCCTGTCTTGCCGTTGCGCGAGCGCGAGGTTGGGCCATCCGGAGCATCCTCAACACTCACGAGCACGGCGACCATACCGGTGGCAACGAAGGTTTGCGGGCGGCCACCGGCGCGAAGGTGTTCGCGCATGCCGGTGCCGGCGGCCGCATCCCGGGTATCGATGTCGGTCTCGGTGCCGGGGTGCTGCTGCGCATCGGCCGAACCGTCGAAGCAAGGGTGCTCGATACACCGGGGCACACCCGCTCGCATATCTGCCTGCTGCTGCAGGCAGCCGACTCATCGACGCCAGCAGCCCTCATCTGTGGTGACACTCTATTCAATGCCGGCGCAGGTAATTGCCACAACGGCGGCGATCCGTCTTTGTTGTACGACACCTTCGTACAGCAGCTCGCGCAACTACCCGATTCGACACTCGTCTATCCCGGCCATGACTATCTCGCGCGCAATCTCGCCTTCACGCTCGATCGAGAGCCCGGCAACGTCGTGGCCACTCAGCGGTGTGCATCGCTATCCGGACAGGAGGGGGCGACAGCTCCCGTGTTTACGCTAGGCGACGAAAAACGGCACAACGTGTTCTTTCGTTTGCAGGAGCCCGAAATCATCGCGCGCTTGCGCGAGCGGTTCCCCGAGCTCCCCCGTGATCCAGATTCACGCAGCGTTTTCTTGAGACTGCGCGAATTGCGTAATCACTGGTGATCGACCTGCAGCAGGTCGATACGCAATCCTGCCGGTGAATACACGGTCGCCGTCAGTACCGAACCCAAGATGCAATCAATTTTTTGAGGCGCATCGACGCGCGCACCCATGGCCTTCGCCCGCGAGACGACGTCAGTCACATCCGGTACGACGAAGCTGACGGCCAACAAACCACGCGCTGGGGCACAGGCTTTGGGGTACAGGTTTTCACTCTCGGCACGTTCATATTGAACTATCTCGAGTCGCCCATAGGTGTACTGCGGATCACCAAAAATTCGAATGTCGAGCCCGGCACCCGGCGGCAAACCGATGGTGCGCTCCACCTCTGGCCCTGCGAACCGGTGATACGAGGTTTCGGTAAGTTGAAGTACGTTTTCGTAAAACGCCTTCTCGATTTTGTTGTCGGGTGAAATCGCGACAATCTGCGGCGCTACGCCAAATCCTTGCGGACTAACGTGATCAGTCTTGCCCTCTTCTTCGAGGAAGACCAGATTCACCTCATCGGGTCCGGGCAGATGCACCTCGTGTACCACGACCCCATCGGTTTCGAAGCGCCCGATCGGCGAACGAAAACGGAACCCGGCTGCCTGCAACTCGGCATGACGCGCTCGGATGTCACGCACCACGATATCGACGCTCTTCGGTACGAGATCCGTCGGTCTTGCGCCAGCGCGCACCGGCGCGCCGGGCGTGCGAAATTGCACGAGATGGATTCCACCTTGGATACGACCGGGTGTCACCAGCAATGCCTGATCGACGATGTCCTCCGCAGCCACACCCAAGCGCTTTGCCCAGGCTGGGTCGCTCCCTTGGAGACGCGCCGTAATCTGCATGCCGAAACGATTCGCCCACAAATCGAGCGCGCTGGTCATATCGGACACACTCAACAAAGCATAGGCATACGCGTTCGCTCGAAACTCGGCTGTCATCGACGTCGCACTCCGGATCAATGTCTGATTCGCTCGAAGTATAGACGCTGATAAAAATCCGCAGGATCGATCCACCAACACGACCGAAAGCCGCTAGAATTCGCGCCCCGCATGGACCTCTCGCCGATACTCAACCCGCTCAACGACGCTCAACGCGAAGCCGTCACGGCACCGGTCGGTCCGGTGTTGGTGTTGGCAGGCGCAGGTAGCGGCAAAACGCGCGTACTCACGCATCGCGTGGCGTGGTTGATCCAGGCTGAGGGCGCTTCGCCACACAGCATCATGGCGATGACCTTCACCAACAAGGCCGCCGGGGAGATGCGCGCACGGATCGAATCTCTGCTCGGCATGCCGGGCGCCGCGCTCTGGATCGGAACCTTTCACGGCATCGCCCATCGGTTGTTGCGACTGCATTGGCGCGAAGCCAACCTGCCGCAAACCTTCCAGATTCTCGATGGTGACGATCAGCTTCGACTGATCAAGAAAATTCTCAAGGCGCAGAATCTGGACGATACCCGCTGGGTGCCGCGCGATATCCAGTACTTCATCAATCAGAACAAAGATGAAGGCATGCGGCCGAAGGTTCTGAAAGACGGCAACGACCCGACGCGCCGCCAGTTCATCCAACTGTATCGCGATTACGAAGATGCCTGTCAGCGCGCAGGCGTCGTCGATTTCGCAGAATTGCTACTGCGCGCTTTCGAACTGTGGCGCGATCAACCAGAACTGCTCGCGCATTATCGTCGTCGATTTGGTCATGTGTTGGTCGATGAGTTCCAGGACACCAATACCATTCAGTACGCTTGGACGAAGCTACTGGTGGGTTCTGAAGGGGCGCCCTTCGCGGTAGGCGATGACGATCAATCGATTTATCGCTGGCGCGGTGCTCGAGTCGAGAACTTGCAAACCTTTCGACGCGATTTCCCGCAGGCCAAATTGATTCGTCTCGAGCAGAACTATCGCTCGACGAGCACTATCCTCGAAGCCGCCAACGCTTTGATCGCCAACAATAGCGGTCGACTCGGAAAAAATCTTTGGACGAGTGGTGGCAAAGGCGAACCGATTCGCCTCTATGCCGCATTCAACGAACGCGATGAAGCCGAATTCGTATTGCAGCGCATCAAGGATTGGGTCGCTCGCGGCGGCAATCGTCGTGATATCGCCATTCTTTATCGATCGAACGCCCAATCGCGAGTTTTCGAAGAGGCTTTCCTGTCGGCCCGTATTCCGTACAAGGTGTATGGTGGCTTACGCTTCTTCGAACGCGCTGAAATCAAAGACGCTCTCGCCTATCTGCGGCTGGTCTCCAACCGCAACGACGATACCTCGTTCGAGCGCGTGGTCAACTTACCCACCCGCGGCATCGGCGCGAAGAGCATCGATACGCTGCGCGAACGAGCCCGTGCCGACGGTAGCTCACTCTGGTCCGCAGCACAGCGCTGCATTGCCGAGGGCAGTCTGGGTGCCAAAGGTGCAGCCTCGCTGCATGGATTCCTGCAACTGATCGATCGCTTGGCTGCCGATACGCGCGAACTGGCGCTACACGAAATCGTCGATCAAGTGATCAACTCCAGCGGCTTGCTCGAACATCATCGCAAGGAAAAAGCCGAGCGCGGTGAAGCGCGAGCGGACAACCTGCTGGAACTCGTCTCGGCGGCACGAGGTTTCGAGCCCGAGGGTGTCGAAGGGGAACAGTTACCGCCGCTCGAATCGTTCCTCGCACACGCCGTACTCGAGTCGGGTGAAGGCCAAGCTGAAGCTTGGGAAGACTGCATCCAGATGATGACTTTGCACACGGCCAAGGGTCTGGAATTCCCGGTGGTATTCCTTGCGGGGCTCGAAGATGGGCTGTTCCCGCACCAACGTTCGCTGAACGATCTCGATAGTCTCGAAGAAGAGCGGCGTCTCGCCTATGTCGGCACGACTCGCGCCATGCAGCAGCTCTATCTCACCTATGCCGAGCAGCGACGTTTGCATGGCATCGACAGTTACGGCCAGCCCTCGCGCTTCATCCGCGAGATCCCGGAAGAGTTGCTCGAAGAGGTGCGCCCGCGCGTACAGACGGGGCGCGGTGGCTACGGCGCAGGCGGGTTCAACGCGCGTGACGACTATTCACGTAGCGATTTCGCATCCCGTCGCGTAACTGCAGCGCCTGGCGTAAAAGCCGATCCGGTTGCACCGGGTCTGAAGCTCGGTGCCCGCGTGCGCCACGCCAAGTTCGGTCCCGGTGTGATCCTCAATATCGAGGGACAGGGGCCGCATGCCCGTGTACAGGTCAATTTCGAAGCGGCTGGCAGCAAATGGTTGATGCTGCAGTACGCCAACCTTGAGCCGGCCTGATCGGTACGGGCTGAAGGCAACGGCGGTACACTTGCCGCCATGACGACCTCCGCCTTGCCCTCCGCGTTTCATGGTCTGCTCACGCGGGCTACGTCACGCCACGATTCACGAGTCTGTGTCGGCCTCGATCCGGAAATCGAACGCTTCCCGATCCACTTGCGCTCGCGCAACGATGCGATCCTGACTTTCAATCGCGCCATCATCGACGCGACGGCTGATCTCGTCTGTGCCTACAAGCCGCAGATCGCGCACTATGCAGCCGTGGGTGCCGAAGAGGCCCTGCTCGAGACCATTCGCTATATCCGCGAGCGAGCTCCCGGCGTACCGGTCATCCTCGACTCCAAACGGGGTGACATCGGCAGCACCGCCGAGAAATACGCCAAAGAAGCGTTCGAGCGATACGGCGCCGATGCGGTCACCATCAATCCGTATCTCGGTCGAGATTCGGCGGAGCCCTTCCTGCAATACGCAGACAAGGGAGTCGTCATTCTGTGCCGAACCTCGAACGCCGGTGCCCGCGAATTCCAGGATCTCGTGATCGATGGTCGGAAGCTCTATCAAATCGTCGCCGAATCCGTGGCACATGAATGGAACTCGCGCGGGAATTGTTTGCTCGTCGTCGGTGCCACCTATCCCGAAGAGCTTGCCGATATCCGCGCTCGGACCGGTGATATGACCTTCCTCGTACCCGGCGTCGGTGCACAAGGCGGGGATGTCGAGAAGGCTGTTCGCAGTGGACGTACCGCCGGGGGTGAAGGTCTCGTGATCAACTCGTCGCGGGGCATCATCTACGCGAGCTCAGGAGAAGATTTCGCCGTAGCCGCGCGACGTGCGACACTCGAACTACGCGACGCGATCAACGCTGCGCTCAAAACGAACTGACGAACGATCGGAGGGGGCCCGATGTTGCGATTGACTCGCTATCAGTGGATCGTGCTGTTTGCAGCATGGCTAGGCTGGGGCTTCGATATCTTTGACGGGCTGCTGTTCAACTACGTCGCACCCAATGCTATTCCCACCCTGCTCGGCCTAACGATCGGCTCTCCCGAGGCGCGCACGGCTACGCTGTATTGGACTGGCCTCATCACCGCGATCTTTTTAGTCGGTTGGGCGGTCGGCGGCGTGTTGTTCGGGCCGATCTCGGATCGCTACGGACGCAAGCGCGTGCTACTCATCACGATGGTGCTCTATGCCGTCGGCACCGGGCTCTGCGCTTTCGTCACCAGCATCGAACAGTTGATCGTCTGTCGCATCATCGCGAGCCTCGGCATTGGCGGTGAATGGGCGGCCGGTTGCGCGCTGGTCGCCGAGGCCGTACCGGAAGACCAACGTGTCGAAGCCGGTGCCGTCCTCTACACCTCAGCGCCGTTCGGCTTGTTCCTTGCTACGGGCGTCAACGCGCTGATCGCCGGTCACTTCTTCGCCGATGTGCCGGAAGTCTCTTGGCGTTACGTGCTCATCTTCGGTTTGATCCCTGCCGCATTCGCCTTCTGGATCCGCACCCTCGTCAAGGAACCGGAGCGTTGGGAGGCGGCCGCCGCGTCAGCACCACCGCCCCGCTTGCGCGAAATCTTCGCACCGGAGATCTGGCCTCGTACACGAAGCGCACTCATCGTCGCCGTCGTCGCTTTGATCACGTGGTGGAGCTGCAACGCCTTCATCCCCGTCGTCGTCGCCAACCTGGCACAAGCCGAGGCGCTACAACTCGGTCTCGACAAGACAGCGACCAGCATCTTGATCGAATCCTGGAAGACTCAAGGCACGGCCATCTTCAATGTCGGCGGATTGCTCGGCACCCTGTTGACGATACCGCTCGCCAAACACTGGGGTCGAAAGCCGATGTTCGCGCTGTACCTCGGGTTCTCCTCGCTCGCGCTACTCACGACATACGGACTCGACCTCGAGCCACAAGTGCGGCTCTACATGTACTTCTTCATCGGATTGACCGTATTCGGCATTTTCGGCAGCTTCACGTTCTATCTGCCTGAATTGTTCCCGACGCGACTGCGTGCGACGGGCTCCGGCTTCACCTACAACATCGGTCGCGTGATCGCCGCCGGCGGGCCCTTCCTCGTCGGATCGGTCGCATCGGCCGGAGCGGGAAATTCTGCTGTCGTGCTCGATACGCTGTTTCTGGTGGGATTCGTCCCGATCATCGGACTGTTGTGCCTCGGCTGGATCATCGAGACTCGCGGTCAAAAAATTCCGGACTGACTTGGGTTTGATGAAACATGGCTGATTGGCTCATCGATGTCATCCTAGGGTTGGTCGAGGGTTTCACCGAATTCTTACCAATTTCGAGCACGGGGCACCTGATCATTACGCGCGCCCTTCTCGATCTCGAAAACGAAGTGGGCTTTCGGCAGATGATCGTGATTCAGGGCGCGGCCATCCTCGCGGTGTGCTTCGAATATCGCGCTCGTCTGTGGAAAACAGCGACCACGCTCACGAACAGCGCTGCATCTCGCCGCTTCGTACTCGGTTTATTTCTCGCTTTTTTACCGGCAGCCGTTGCAGGTCTTGCGTTCGAAGACACCATTCGTAGCGTGTTGTTTGCACCAGTGCCGGTCGCCATGGCGCTGGTGGTTGGCGGAATCCTCATTCTGTGGGCTGAAAAACGTCCACATGTGGAGCGCGTGAAATCGCTCGATGAACTACAACCGCTCGATGCCTTTCGGGTAGGTCTGTTTCAGATGCTCGCACTGGTACCCGGCACGAGTCGCTCTGCGGCGACCATCCTCGGCGGCTTGTTGACGGGACTCGATCGACGCACGGCCGCCGAGTTCTCTTTTTTCGTCGCGATTCCGGTGATGTTTGCCGCTACCGGTTACAAGCTGCTCGATGCACGCGAGCCGATCACGTTCGATGAAGCGCGCTCCATCATCATCAGCAGCGTGGTCGCATTCTTTGCCGCGCTGATCGCGATTCGTTTCCTACTGCGATTCGTCAGTCAGCACTCGTTCGCCGTGTTCGCCTGGTATCGCATCATATTCGGCGGTGTGATCCTGCTCACTTGGCAGACGGGCTGGGTGCAGTGGTAGCGCCTCGCTCCTCTTCGGTCACTCGACCGAAATCCGGGTAAGGTCCAAGCAGCAAGAGCAAGAGCGCGCCCGCGATGAACATCACGGCGGCGGCGATCAAAATCGGATCGTAACTGCCGGTGGTGTCGCGCACCCAACCATAGAGCGTGGCCGATACGGCAGCAGACAACCCGAAGGCCATGTAGAGCACGCCATAAATCTGTCCGTAGCTCTTCATGCCGAAGTAACGACCTGCCAAGTACGCCACGAGATCCGTCTCGGCTCCCGAAGCAAAACCCATCAGGAACGCAGCGGCAATCGCCACGACGAAACTCAGCGGACCATCCCCGAGCAAAATCCAGCAGGACAATGCAGGCAGACAAAGGATGGGCAGCGTCACGAGCGGCGCCCAGAATTTGTCTAGTAGATAACCCGTGATGATGCGGCCCGCGAAAATCGACAGGCCGAACACGCTCATCACGGCAGCAGCTTCACTGCGCTCAAAGCCGCGTGCACCCAACATCGACGGCAGATGTACGAGTGCACCCGAGTAGGCGATGGTCACGAGCGCGATCGACGTCCAAAGAATCCAGAAGCGCGGCTCGCGCATGGCCTCCTGCAGGCTGCGACCCGGCAGACTAACGGCACCCGCCGCAGCGATCTCGGGGGGGCGCTCCTCGGGCTTCGGCTCACGGAACCAAAGCAAACCGATCGGTAGCGCGATTCCCAAAGGCAAGAGTGCAAGCGCAGCGTAACTCACGCGCCAACCAAAATCGTTGATCAGCCAGGTGGTGATGATCGGCAATGCCATCGCCGAAATGCTGGTGCCAACCAAAGTCAGCCCCAATGCGAGCCCGCGCTGCTTGAAGAACCAGAGGTTGATCGCTCGCGACCAGGTGATCGGCGTGGAGCCGATACCGAAGAGGCCGATCAGCACCCATAGCGCGTAATACCAATAGAGGTTGCCCGGGATGATCGAAAACGACGCGAAGATCAGCGCAAACGTCGTCAGCGAGGCGAGCGCCACCTGTCGCACGCCGAAACGGTCTGCCAACCAGCCGAAAACCGGTGCCAACAGCGCTCCGAGCACACCATAGATCGTGATACCGAGGCTGATCTCGGTACGAGTCCAGCCGAATTCCTGCTGCAGGGGATCGATGAAAAAGCCGACGGTGTTGAATGGCAGCGGTGAGGCGCCGAATGCCGTGCCGAGCAGTGACGCAATCAGCACCTTCCAGCCACGCCCAAATTCGTTGCGGCTCGGCGCCGCGGCCCCCAAGGATGTCATGGCTACCAAGCATACCTGCTCCGGCCTGTTCGGTGCCGATGCTTGGGAGTAACCTATACAGACTTATGAAGATCGTGATCCTCGGCGCCGGACAGGTCGGGCGCACGGCCGCGTATCAACTCGCGCGCGAGGAGGCTAACGAGGTCACGGTCGTCGATACCAACGACGAACTCCTGCGTGATCTGCAAGATCGCCTCGATATCCGCACCGTCGTCGGTAACGCCTCGTACCCCACCGTTCTGGAAGCGGCCGGCGTCGCCGATGCCGACATCCTCGTGGCTCTCACGAGCTCCGACGAAGTGAACATGATGGCCTGCGAGGTCGCCTACACGCTCTATCGTACGCCGACCAAGATCGCGCGTATCCGCTCACCCGAGTACACCCGCCACCCGAAACTCTTCAGTGACGAGTCGCTGTCGGTGGATGTATGGATCAGCCCCGAACAGCTCGTCACCGAATATGTCGAGCGCCTGATCCGATACCCCGGTGCGCTGCAAGTGCTCGATTTCGCCGGCGGACGAGTCCGACTCGTCGGTTTGCGAGCGCGCAAGGGCGGATTACTCGTGGGCCAGGCGCTGCGTGGTCTGCGAGAACACATTCCGACGACGGAGGCCCGGGTGGTCGCCATCTATCGCAACGGCCGTAGCCTGCAGATCGAAGGCGACACGGTCATCGAAGATGGTGACGAGGTGTTTTTCCTTGCCGCCAAAAACGACATCCGTCGCTTCATGGCCGAGATCCGCAAGGAAGAAAAACCGGTCAAACGCGTCGTGATCGCTGGTGGCGGTCATATCGGTTATGCCCTGGCTCGAGAGCTCGAGAAGAACAACAACCAGGTCAAAGTGATCGAGCGCGACTCCAAACGCGCCCGCAAAATTTCGGAAAATCTCGAAAACGCCATCGTGCTCGAAGGCGACGCAGCGGACGAAGAATTGTTGGTCGAAGAAAACATCGACAGCTGTGATGTCTTCTGCGCACTCACCAATTCCGAAGAAGCCAACATCCTCTCGGCCATGCTCGCCAAGCGCTTGGGCGCCGCCAAGGTCATGGCGCTGATCAACAAGCCTTCTTATGCGGAAATCGTGCAAAGCGGTACGATCGATGTCGCCATCTCGCCGCAAACCATCACCATCGGCTCACTGCTGACGCATGTGCGGCGCGGTGACGTCGTTCAAGTGCACTCGCTGCGGCGCGGTGCAGCCGAGGCACTCGAAGCGATCATTCACGGTGACGATCGCAGCTCGCGCGTCGTCGGCAAGAAAATCGAAGAAATCGTGCTACCCGAGGGAGCCCGTATCGGCTGCGTCGTGCGAGGCGACGAGGTCATCATGGCGCACCACGACACCGTCGTGCAGGCGGATGATCACGTGATTCTCTTCATCACCGATCGTCGTCACGTCGATCAGGTCGAAAAACTCTTCCTCGGCGAAACAGCCGGTCGACGCTGAACGATCGACAGTCCAGATGCTCGCCGTTGCACATGTTCTAGGTTTGATGATGGCGTTTTTCGCCGTCACATTTACTGTGCCGTTAGTTTGTTCCCTAGTCATGCAGGACGGCTACTGGAATCACTATTTATTTGCCGCGTCGATTAATCTCGTTTTTGGCTTACTGATCGCCCTCCTGACCCGCTCCTTCAAGCGGGAATTAAAAGCGCGTGACGGCTTCCTGCTCGTCACTCTTGCTTGGGTTTTGATGTCGGCATCCGCTTCCGTGCCGCTGTTGACTGCTCTACCGGGTTTGAGCTTCACAGATGCCTATTTCGAAGCGTTGTCGGGACTTACTACGACCGGTGCAACAG
>JACCDH011419832.1_pt1 | contig 64370 bp, 55 predicted proteins | sample 7442481 | NCBI WGS metagenome assembly JACCDH01 (sample SAMN15323433, study PRJNA562643) | freshwater metagenome | isolation source: river surface water | place: USA:Blue River Watershed | collected 2017-08-15 | reverse complement strand
CGGTGTCTGCATCAAAGCAGGAAATACAGTCTGTGCCGCAGCAGAGTGACTTAACTTGCCAGATTCAATTAACTGTATTAATTCAGCAATAGTTGCAGGTGGTAGTTTGAAATCTTCAATATCGGTCGCAGTATCGTTTAAATAGGATTTCACTGGTCCCAATACCCAATTCGCTACCGCCTTGTAATTGCTGCTGTGCTCGCATATTGATAAATAGAAGAAGGCTGTCGCTTTGTCTTCTGTAATGGTCTTGGTGTCGTATTCTGATAAGCCCATCTCGTTCTTCAACTGATGGTAAAGCTGCTCTGGTAAGGCTGGTAAGGCCGCTTTAATGCTGGCCAAATACTCGTCACTGACAATAAATGGGGGTAAATCCGGCTCAGGAAAATATCTGTAATCATTAGCGGCTTCCTTAGATCGCATCGAGAAGGTGCTACCTTTCAAAGCGTTGAATCCTCTGGTCTCCGATACAATCGTTTCACCATTGTTCAACATTTCTGTCTGACGGGCCACTTCACTTTCAATCGCTCGTTTAACATTCGAAATAGAGTTCATGTTCTTAACCTCTACCTTGGTGCCAAACTTCTCGGTGCCTACAGGGCGAATAGAAATATTGGCATCACAACGCAAGGATCCTTCTTCCATATTGCCATCGCAAATGCCCAGGTATCTCACCAGTTTTCTAATCTCACTGACATACCCATATGCTTCTTCGCCACTGCGAATTTCTGGCTCGCCTACAATCTCTATCAACGGAACGCCTGCTCTATTATAATCCACCAATGTATCATTGATGTCCTGATCGTGCATGCTCTTACCACTGTCTTCTTCCATGTGGATTCTGGTAAGATGGATCTTTTTCTCGCCTTCAGTGGTTTTGATTTTAACATAACCGCCTGTGCAAATAGGGGTCTTATCTTGAGTAATCTGATAGCCTTTCGGTAAATCGGCATAGAAATAATTCTTGCGGTCAAATCGGTTGACTCTTGTAATATCACAATTTAATGCCAAGCCCATTTTGATGGCATGCTCCACCACCAGCTTATTGTGCTTCGGTAAAGTGCCTGGGTGCGCAATCGTAATCGGACTCACCTGTGTGTTGGGTAATCCGCCGTACTCGGCATTGTCACTGCAATACGCTTTACTTTTAGTTAATAACTGAACGTGTATCTCTAAACCGATAATGGCTTCGTATGTCATATTAAGGCCTGCAAAATTAAGGTTTTGTTACAATATTCGACTATTGTAATTTTTCGTTGTTCTTATGTCGCTCAGAATCTCTGGTGGTCTTCTTAGCCATGTTCTTCTCAAAGGCTTCGCTGAGGTTGATACCTGTCTGATTGGCTAAACAAATTAATACCCAAAGTACATCTGCCATTTCGTCTGCCATGTCTTTGCCTTCTTCACCTTTTTTGAAGGATTGCTCACCATACTTCCTCGCCATAATTCTGGCCAGTTCACCAACTTCTTCCATCAATATGGCTGTATTGGTTAACTCGCTGAAATACCTGACGCCTACAGTTTTAATCCATTCGTCAACCCTTTGCTGAGCTTCTTCAATCGTCATAAGACTATGGTTCTAGGCTGAATGTTGTGCCGCTAACCAACGCTCTGCATCCAAAGCGGCCATACAACCACTGCCTGCTGCAGTAACTGCCTGACGGTAGATTTTATCTTGCGCATCGCCACAAGCAAACACACCTTCGATATTGGTATAGCTCGATCCAGGTTTGGTAATCAGATAACCCTGCTCATCCATGTCCAAATACCCTTTGAATATTTCTGTATTAGGGGTGTGGCCAATGGCTACGAAAAATCCGGTAACAGGAATCTCTTTGGTGCTGCCATCTATCACGTTCTTTAAACGAACGCCTTCTACAACACTATCGCCTAAAATCTCATCAGTCACACTATTGAAATGGATCTCGATATTAGGGGTTGTTTCAACTCTGTGCTGCATGGCTTTAGAAGCTCTGAAAGTATCTCTGCGGACAATCATGTGCACTTTGTTGCAAAGCTTGGCCAAATAACTGGCTTCTTCGCAAGCTGTATCACCGGCACCTACTATGGCGACATCCTGGTTGCGGTAAAAGAAACCGTCGCAAACCGCACAGGCACTCACGCCACTGCCGTTTAATCTTTGCTCACTTGGAATGCCTAACCATTTGGCACTGGCGCCAGTGGCAATAATAACCGCTTGTGCTTTGATGGTCTTTTTATCATCTACGATGCAGGTAAATGGTCGTGCACTAAAGTCAACTTTGGTGACCATTCCATAGCGAACATCTGCACCCAAACGAACGGCCTGCTGCTTGAAATTGTCCATCATTTCTGGACCTTTTATACCTTCCGGATATCCGGGATAGTTTTCTACTTCTGTTGTAATGGTTAACTGACCACCTGGCTGTAAGCCTTCATACATCACTGGCTTCATATCAGCTCGTGCTGCATATATGGCCGCTGTAAAGCCGGCGGGACCGCTACCAATGATTAAACACTCTACATTTTCAACTTCTTGATTCATGCCTGCAAAATAAGGCATTATTTATTTTCTGCAAAAATTGAACCTGCCAATGTGGATATTGTTTTAGTAAATAATTGCTATGTCGAACTTTAGTTGAGTTCAACCTCTTCTTTCTCTTTTTGCTTCTTGGTGGTAATACCTGTACTAATGCCAAAATATAAATCAGCACCGTATATATTGTTAGATCGTATCTGTCCAATCAAATTATCTGAACCCACAAATACTGGCCCAATTCTTAAATAAAAGCCTAATCGTCCGTTGCGGTAATCGTTCATCAATCCCATTGGTATGGCTAATTCAAATACCTTGGTCTCTATTCTTGGGATCAACATCAGATACGAGGGTTTTCTAACCCCTATACTGCCTTTGCCTCTTACGTCCTGAGAAATGTTAGCGCCCACATAAAACAACTTGAATACGTTGTAATCAAACTGTACATTAATGGTGGTGGGTAATTTGGATACGACCGATTTCGCGCTGGTATCTACACTGAATAAGGTGCGCATAACACTGTCTGTATAAGCCAATCCGCGTTCCTGTCCCGCCGACCAGGCGCTGGCAAATCCTGGCGTCATCACAAAATACTTGTCGCCACTGGTATTGATGATTCGCGTGTTCTTTAAATTCTGATTGTATGTAATACTGCCGGCGTCCAGTAAACTAATACCGCCTCTTAATAAATAAGCGTTCTTGCCATTGGTAATTTTCCTGGTGCCTTTGGGATTGTACTCAAAACTAACGCCGATATCATATCCAAATCCTTTGCCGTTCAGTTTGCTATTGATTACATTGAAGTTAACGGCGTTGATGTTCTGAAATTGACTGATGTCGGTGTAACCATACTCCACATCGGTTTGTCCGAATACAATCGTATCTGTACCCGGTGTCTTAATCATTAAACCTCTGTTTTTAATATACCCCGTGCCATAGCCCAATAATAATTTCGGTGTGGCGCCAACTTTAATCACAAAAGCGTCTTGCTTGATAATGGTCTTTGCCACGGTCAGTCCAATCTCGCCATAAGCGTTTAAATTTACCGTAAAAGCATTGTCACCAAAGGTGCTGCCTACCTGAAACTGGTTGGGACCGCTGTAGGTGACTGATCCTTTGGAACTATCTATGCCATATCGCGCTAACCTTGCCAGTGGTTCGGCTATGTCGTTGATCTGAAAACTCACGGTGTTTTTATACTGTAAGCCTACAGCAAAACCCTTCTTTAAGCGGTACATAAAACCTGGCCCCCTGGTCTGTAAATATACACTGGCATTCTTGGGCTTGTTGTTGACATTTTCGATTAACCAATTATCGTTAAACATCAATTGATTGTTGCTGTTCTTGTATTGCTGAGGAACATTGCCCGTAATTAAATTGACAATAGGAAAGGGGAAGTTCAGTTTTAAATAGTCGTTGTTAAATCCAAATCCTGCTGTCAGTCCGTTGATGTACATCTTATGTCTGGCATTGGCAATGTTAGCCGGATTGTAGCCTGCCTGATGAATGCCGCCAAAGTTGCTCTGCTGCAAGCCAACAAAGCTCTGTGCAAAAATCTGAAGGCTCTGAAAAAATGTGAGGAAAACAATTAATCGGATGGTGTTTTTCATGGTCATTTGTATTTATTTTGTGTCATGTTCGATCAGAAAAAAACGACCCGTGTTTTAGCACTTTGTGTGTTCAGTATTGCGGTCTCTATCGCTCTGGATGCTTTTGGTGCGCACGGATTAAAATCCATTCTATCCGAGCAAAAACTGGAAGTCTTTCATAAAGCCAACCGCTACCTGATGCTGCAAAACATGGGTGCCATTCTGATTTTACTCCTCAAAAGTACAAATAAATTCCATATTAAAAATCAGACACTTGTCATTTTAATACTGGGTACCTGGATTTTTAGTATGGCGCTATACGCTGTTGCTTTCTCAGAATTAAATGGTCTGTCAATACTCCGATTCGCTGGTGCGATTGCACCTATCGGTGGTACACTCATGATACTGGCATGGGTCTTACTGGCTGTAAATGTTTTAAAAAGTCATCAACATGAAAACACTGATCCTGCTTAGACACGCTAAAAGTGAATTACCTGCTCTGTCGCAATCAGATTTCGAAAGAAAACTCAGTGACAAAGGTAAAATAGATATCATCAAGGTGTCTGCCGCGTTTAACCTGCTCAACTTACAACCTGATATCATCCTCTGTAGCTCAGCTATCCGAACCCGCGAGACACTATCGTCGTTTCTTAAAGTAACGGGACTGAAATCACCAGTGAAATATTTGGAACAACTTTACCATGCTTCTGCTTCCGAAATTCTAAATGTTATTAATGACTTTGCCATTGAACATGATACCATTTTGATGGTTGGCCACAACTTCGGTATCAGTACCCTGGCCGATCGTCTCAGTAATAAAGGTGCCGAACAAATGTCAACTTCTGCTATCCACGTACTCAAATTTGATCATCAAATAGAACCTTATCAGGGGCAACTCATGCACTCGCTTTCTCATAAAACACTCTGAACGATTCTAACGACTATATCGACTCAAATGATTTCTCGGTGTTGTATGCCGAGGTGGTGCTGCCTTTGCCGCTGCAACGTCTTTTTACTTACCGACTGCCTTCCGAATTCTTCGAATTGGCTATGCCGGGTAAAAGGGTCTTCGTGCCTTTCGGTAATAAGAAAATCTATACAGGCATCATCGTTAATATCACCACGTCTAAACCCGAAAAATATGAAGCACTTAATATCATTTCATTTTTGGATGATGTGCCGCTGGTGACCGTAGAACAATTGAAATTCTGGCAGTGGATCGCCGATTATTACATGTGTGGCCTGGGTGATGTAATGGCGGCAGCTCTGCCTGCCGGGCTCAAACTGGCCAGCGAAAGCTATATCGCTCTGCAAGAGGATGTGTCATACGATGAATCACAATTAGATGACAGAGAAGTAAAAATTCTGGAAGCGCTGAAAGGAAAGGATAAAGTACGTGTGTCTGAACTCGAAGTAATTCTGCGCTCTAAAACGTCCTTCGTTAAAATCATCAAAAGTTTATACGATAGAAACCTCATCGTTATGTTCGAGGATGTCTCCGAAAAGTATAAACCTAAACGCATTACCAAAGTCAAAATTCATCCTTCTGCCACAGATGAAATCTTAGAGACGGCGCTGCAATCGCTGGAGAAAAAAGCAGCAATTCAATTTAAAACACTTTTAGCTTTGTTGGGTGAACCTAAAAGAGAGGCCGTAAAATCTGAACTTCTAAAGAAGTACGATCTTACTGCCGCGGCCATCAAAGCGCTGGTAGAAAAACAACTTATTCAGCAATTTGATGTGGAAACTGATCGTTTCGCTGCTCGCGAAGCGCAAGAGATGCACTACGAATTGTCTGAACCGCAAAAAAGGGCCTTAACCGAATTGCGCGCTGCACTCAATAACAAAAAGCCAGTCTTGTTACATGGTGAAACGTCTTCTGGTAAAACTTTCTTGTACATCGAACTCATCAAAGACTACATCAGTCAGGGCAAATCTGTGCTCTACCTGGTGCCCGAGCTGGCGCTCACCGAGCAACTGATCCAACGCCTGGAGAAATTCTTCGGCAACTACATGATGGTGGCCCACTCGCGCTTTAGTATGAACGAAAAGGTGGAAATCTGGAACAAAGCTGCTGCCGGTGAAGTGAAATTGCTCATTGGTCCGCGCTCTGCCATTTATACGCCTTTGCAATCACTCGGACTGATCATTGTGGATGAAGAGCACGAAACCGCTTTTAAACAACACGAAAAAGCACCGCGCTACCATGCTCGTGATACCGCCATGGTGCTGGCAAGCATCCATAAAGCCGATGTCGTGCTGGGTTCGGCAACGCCTTCTATCGAATCGTATTACAATGCCAGTGTTGGTAAATACAGTCTGGTAGAATTAAAGGAGCAATTTGGTGCAGCCACTACTACCAAGATTGTCTTTGGAGATATTAAAGAGGAAACCAGAACCAAAACCATCACAGGTATGTTTACCTCCGAACTGCTTTCAAAAATCCATAAAATGAAAGCCGAAAATGCTCAGGGTATCATCTTCCAAAATCGCAAAGGCTACGTGCCTATGCTCGAATGCTCGGTTTGTGGATGGGTGAGCAAATGCGTTAATTGCGATATTGCGTTAACGTATTACAAGTACTCCAATAACCTGCGTTGCCATTATTGCGGCTTTTCGCAAAATACCATTACCAAATGCCAGGCCTGTGGTAATAATGCTATGTCTATTCAAGGTTACGGTACCGAACGCATTACCGAAGAACTGCAATTGCTAATGCCTGATTTGCGCATCATTCGTTTTGATCAGGACAGTACACGTCAGAAAAATGCTTTTAGAAAATTGATCTATGAGTTTGAAACCGGTCAGGCTGATGTGCTGGTGGGAACGCAAATTGCCGTTAAAGGATTGGACTTTAAAAACGTTCAGTTATGTGCTGTGGTGAATGCTGATCAGTTGCTCAATTTTCCAGATTTTAGATCCTATGAGAGAACCTTTCAATTGTTAACCCAATTGGCAGGTAGGGCAGGGCGACACGATAAACAAGGGATAATGGTGATTCAAACCCGCCAACCAGAACATCCTGTTTTGCAGCTCATCGCCGATCACGACTATAAAGGATTTTACGATATGCAGATTGAAGAAAGAAAACAGTTTGCCTACGCGCCTTTTAGCAGAATGATAAAATTGACACTCAAACACAAATCCCAGGAAGAGCTACAAGATGCCGCTGCCAAACTGGCTTTTCTGCTGAAAAAGCAGTTGGGAGCGAGGGTACTAGGACCCGAAACACCATTTATTACACGCATCAAAAACCTCTACATCCGGAATATCCTGATTAAAATGGATACAGAAAAAGATGCACCCAAACAAATCAAGGCTTTTATTGCCAGTACATTCGATTTTGTTGTACAGCAAAATCTCATCAAAGGCTTGCAAATGCAAGCCGATGTCGATACCTATTGATCAAATAATGCCGTTTACACGTAAATCACGGTAAGTGTAATACTTCATGCGACCGTTGTTGATGAGGTCGTCGCCATCCATCAATCGCAGCATCTTGTCGAGCTTAATCGTTGTTAAAGGTTTGGGTATGTACCCAAGCACATTGTGGTATTGGTACGATTTATCAATATCCACCGGATCAATGGAAGAGGTGAAAATGAAGGTGGGAATCTGGTAAGTGGTAGACAACTGATTCAACTCTTCGATAAAACTCCAGCCATTCATCTCAGGCATGTTTAAATCAAATAAAATTAAATCCGGGATGTTCTCGCCAACCTGAATCGCAAACTTTAGACGATCTAGGGCCTTTCTGCCGCTGGAGAACTTCTCCATGCGATCACAGAAATTGTTCTTTTTGATCAGCTTTTCAGCCAGATACAGGATGATCTCATCATCATCCACAATGTAGGTCAAGTCAATTTTCTTCATATTAATCTGTGTACAATAGTGTAACCAAAATGATAAAAGCTTGAAAAACAGTAACTTGATGAAATTTTAACTAAGTATTTATTCTCAATTTGATACTCAGTTTTTCAAATTATCAACAAAGTTGTTTAAGTTTCCGAAAAAGTAGTCACTTTTTCCGCTTTTTTCGGCCTGATTGTGCCGCCAGATTCATAGAGATGGATGTTGATTTCATATATTTGTGTGTTTATGCGTCTATCAGTCTGAGGATTTTATCTAACTTCTGCACCGTTAAGGGCTTGGTAATAAAATCTTTAATCTCGGTGTATTGAAACGAACGCTGTTTATCGTTCGGGTCAATCGAGGATGTAAAGATAAAGGTTGGAATTTCTTTTCCAAAATTGATTTTTCGAAAAGCTTCTATAAACTCCCAACCATTCATCTCCGGCATGTTTAAATCGAATAATATAACATCTGGTATATTTTCGCCGGTCTTGGCCGCCATTTCTAAACGAGATAAGGCATCTTTAGCGCCTGTGAAGGTTTCTATCGAGTTGCAAAAATCTGATTTCATTATCAACTTGTTGGTTAAGTATATAATGATCTCATCGTCGTCTATAATATAAGCCAAATCAACTTTTTTCATGTAAATATATATTAAATATAGTACCCTTTCCAGGTGTACTCTCTATCTCAATTTTGCCATCCATGGCCTCTATTTGATTTTTGGTGATGAATAAACCAAATCCAACCGCATCCTTGTTGCCATGAAAGGTCTGAAACATCCCAAAAACCGCATCTTTATGCTTGTTTAAATCGATGCCCATACCATTGTCTTCTATACGCAAACATTGAAAACTGTTCACTTTTGTGTTGCTAATCTTTACGATTGGCTGCCTGTCTTTAGAACGGTACTTGATGGCATTGCTTAACAAATTCAGTAATATGCTCTCAATGTAAGCCGGAACTAATTGCATGCTCAAATTTTTATCGGCATTGTTGATGATCTCGGTACCTGTATCTGCAATTAACTGACTAATGACAGTGCAGGTTTTGTTGATCTCATCATGGATGTTAATGGATTTGTACTGCTTGTCTGAATTCGACTGCAATACAATATACTCAGATAAGTTCTTAATGGTCTCGCCCAATTTGTCTGTACTATTCTTCAATAATCCTATCAATTGATCAAACTCTTCCTGATCTTTCGTGTTCTCTAATAAACTCACGATACCAGAAATATTAGAATTGTGCGAACGGATATTATGCGAAACAATATGCGTGAAGTTGTTTAACCACCTGTTCTGATCATTGCTTTTTTTGAGCAAATCCTGCAATTTCATCTCGTTTATTCTTCTGTCTGTAATGTCCTGAGAAATGCCATGAACACCTATAGGCTGACCATTGTTGTCTAACTCGAAATGTGTCTCTGAGTAAATATAACGAATGCTGCCATCTGGACGGATAATTCTATGGTACATAGAGTATCCTTCTAAAGTTTGTTTACCGCGCTCTATGATGGCCATTACATCGTCTAAATCTTCTGGGTGGATAAATGAAATCCAAGACTCAAATGTGTGATCGAAATTATGCGATGTAATGCCGTAAATTTTGTATGCTTCATCCGACCAACGTGCCGAATTTGTGCGAAAACTTAGTTCCCAGTTGCCTAAATGCGCAATTTCTTGTGCACGCTTTAAACGGTTCTGACTACTGATCAATGTCTTCTCAAACAGTTTGCGCTCTGTGATATCACTAGAAAAACAAGCTATGCCAACAACCTTGCCTTTTTCTATAATTGGGTTAAAGGCTATCTCCGTCCAACGTTCTGTTGGCTCATACGTGTGGTCGACGACCGAATATGGTTCGCCATTAAAAACACGTTTCGTATATAATTTGAATCGCTCGGTTCGGTCACTACCCCTCTCGTATTCCAAAAAAGCATCGCCCACTTTCGGAATTATACCAAAAAGTGCCTTCGAATGGTTTTCAAATGCTTTGTTAAATGTCAATAATTTGAATTCGCGATCAAAGCTAAAAATCAATGATTTGGAATTGTTTATCAGTGCTTTTAAATTTTCTTTCTCAAAATCTATATTCTTCTCTAAGGCGGTCTTCTCTGCTTCCTGCTGCTTCAATATTGTGATGTCCGATGAACTGATCAGAATGCCTTTAATCTGTCCATCCGAATCAAAGGCTGGTTTAAATGTAGATGAGACAATCTTCTCAGATTCGTTGCCGCTTTTCACACGACTTATACTCGTTTCTGTACTGCCTTCTAAAACCTTTTTGGTAATGGCTTTGAGGTTTTCTATGTTTTCTTCGGGACTGATGTCGAAGAGACTCATGCCTTCTTGTATGGATTTGTTGGAATATTTTGAAAATTGTTGCTTTACTCTTTCGTTTAACGCGACAATTTTTAGTTCGGTATCCAGTAAGATAAAATTAATGTCAGAATTGTTAGCAATCAATGACATATACTCACCAAAACTTATGCTGTCCATCGTTTTAATGTCGCTGTTAGGATTGGTCATATATAGTAAAGTTCTTTACGTGTAATTTTTTACAATATTACTTATTATCACGCAATATTTAAAAAGATAATTTCAATAATTTAAACTAAAAGTGAATTAAGTAAATCATTGAACTTTTGTCTGGTAATGGGCTTGATGACATAATCTTTGACTTCTGCATAGGTGCTTACTCTTTGTATGTCTTTCGGAGATATGGTCGATGACACAATGTAAATAATTATTTGTGAATGTATCATCGGCTTGATGCGCTGCAACTCATCCAGAAAATCCCAACCATCCATGATAGGCATCGATAAATCCAATAATATCAACTCCGGAAGCTCTCCTTTGCTTGCTATGGCAGATTTGATGCTCTCAATGGCGGTCTCTCCGTTTTTGAATTCGCAAATGGTGGCGACTTTCTTGGTTTCTTCTATGACCTTTCTGGTCAAATATTGAAAAATATCATCGTCATCTACCAGATAAATGGTGTTTATTTTAGTCATATTGTAATTGGGTTAAACGAATTCGGATTCTGAAAAATTGATCCACTTCACTCTCGGCTTCTATTTTACCGCCCATAGATTCGATTTGAGATCGGGTAATGAATAAACCAAAACCTTTGGCCTGCGGATGCCTGTGAAAGGTCTTGCGCAACATAAACAATTTGTCGCCATACCTATTTAAATCGAGTCCCAGTCCATTGTCTTCTATTTCTAAATATACCCACGATTTTTTTATGTATGTTCTGATTTTTACCTTCAGTTTTCTTGTTTGACTTCTGTATTTTAATGTGTTGCTTATCAGATTTAAGAAAATACTGTCAATGTATTTTTTGGGATATTGTATCTTCTTCACCTCAGTAAAATCGCCTTCTATCTGTGCACCCGTCTGTAAAATCTCTCCTTGCAAGGTTTGCACCGTTCGCTTATAAGTCTCTTCTAAATCGATGCTTTCTTCAGTGACATCCACATTGTTTCGTACCTGAATGGCCGATACCAACTCGTCAAAGGTCTCCTGCAAATAATCACTTACCTGATTCAACTTCTCTATCAACTCTCTCTGTTCAGTCGCACTTTCTGTGCCGCGCATCAAGTCCGATAACATAGACATGTTCGATAATGGGGCTCTGAGATTGTGTGAAATGATGTAACAGAAATCTTCTAATTGCTTGTTCTGTGCACTCAACAATTTCAACATTCTGTTGCGTTCGTTCAATTGCTCTTCTAATTCTAATTCCAGAGATTTTTGCTTGGTGATGTCAAACCTCACCGATACAAACATGTATGGCTTTCCTTCTTCATCTAAAAATGGCGTAATAGTTGTCGCAACCCAATAATAACTGCCGTCTTTGGCTTTGTTCTTAATCTCGCTGCGCCAAACCTTACCGGCGGCTATGGTTTGCCACATGTCTGCAAAAAATGATTTACTGTGGTAGCCAGAGTTGATAATGCGATGGTTCTGACCAATTAGCTCGACTTCTGTATAACCCGATATAGCGCAAAATTTATCATTGACATAAGTGATGTCGCCTCTGTTATTGGTTATTGCAACTATAGCCGATTGGTCTAATGCAAATTTTTGTCTCTCCAACTCGCGCAATGCCCTGTCAATAGCATGAATGTCATCGCTATTAGGAATGTTCGTGTTCATAGTGGTTTTAAGTGTGTTTCAACGATGGTTGATAGCTTATGCAAATGTATAATCAAATTATGAATATTTTTATACAAAAAATTGAAAAATAATTAGATGCATGTTTGAAAACAGTTGTTTTAAGTGTCATTTTTTTGTAAAAAAATCGTTTTTTTTATGTTTTAATGATTGAAATTTTATTAGCCCCAAAAAACGTTTATTAATCACTTTTTTGCATATTTGTATCTATGAATCACCGTCTGATTGCCATTTTTTCTATCATTGCTTCTTGCGCTCAGTCGCCTCTCAATAATGCTGCAATTTCGGATTCGACCTCTAGACAATCTACTCAAACCATAAATTCTGTTGCGCATGACTCGTTTCCTAATCATCCAAAATCAGACGCGCTCTCATCTGTCAGTGACAATGGGGATGATATGATGCAGAATTATTTCATTGTTGTTGCTGATACATCAAGAAACTATTTTTATCTAAGAAACACGATGTTTGATGTTTCGAAAAAATCTGGTTTGATAATCGATTCCCTAGGCCGCTTTTTTGATCCTAAACGTGGCATTATTGTGCCGGATGATAGTGAGGATGAGATATACGCAGGCGCATACTTCCCGCGCCGTTTTGAAGGATCCGAATTAAGTATTGAATACTTCAAGACTTATGCTGAACAATCGCATCAAACCAATTTGGCCATGATTGCCGGACAATATACCGTGGCTGACGCTGCTCAGAAACAACTCAGAAAAATTAAACAGCTATGTCCCAATGCATTTATCATTCAGGCGAAACTGTACAATGGTTGTATGCACTAAGCGCTGGTATATTGCCTCAATTTCTCTAAAACAGTCCTGAAATCTTCTGGTAGCGCAGTTTCAAAATTGACAAATTGTCTGCTGCTTGGGTGAATAAATCCCAATGTCCTGGCATGTAAGGCTTGTCTGGGCATAATGTCAAAACAATTCTGAATAAATTGCTCGTACTTCGGCAATCTCGAACTTTTCACCACTTTCATGCCGCCATAACTTTCGTCGGCAAATAGGGGGTGACCGATGTGTTTCATGTGTGCTCTGATTTGATGGGTGCGTCCTGTTTCTAATTGACACTCAACTAAAGTACAAAACCCAAACCGTTCTAACACGCTGTAATGTGTCACGGCATGCTTACCAACAGTCGGATCCGTAAATACGCCCGATAAGCGTCGGTCTTTTAAGTCCCTGCCAATATTACCAGTTATAGTGCCTTTGTCTTCTTTAACATCGCCCCAAACGATGGCGTTGTATATTCTGCTGATGCTGTGGTCGAAAAACTGCTTGGCTAAAAAAACCAAAGCATCTTCTGTTTTTGCAATCAATAATAAACCGCTGGTGTTTTTGTCGATTCTATGTACCAAGCCTGGTCGCATCTCATCACTGTATTTAGGCAACTGCTTGAAATGGTATAATAAGGCATTTACCAAAGTGCCTGTGTAATTGTTAAATCCGGGGTGCACCACCATGCCTGCAGCTTTGTTGACTAATATTAAATCATCGTCTTCATAGGCTATCTCGAATGGTATGTTTTCGGCTATAAGCTCAGGATTTCTGGGTGGATTAGGTAGAACTACCGTGACGATATCGCCTGGCTTGATCTGGTAATTGCTCTTTACTTTTTTGTTATTTACCAGAATACTCCCAAACTCAATGCCTTTCTGAACTTTTGTTCTGGTGGCATTTTCAATCCGCATGGTCACAAACTTGTCCAGTCGCATTAACGACTGCCCTTTGTCTGCCACTATACGATGGTGTTCAAACAATTCCTGCTCTTCTTGTAAGTCTTCTTCTATCAAAATCTTTGCAATATTATAACAAACATCACATTTAATTTGATTTTAATGCGCTTTAATCTGTATTTTCGCACAAAATTATGACGCAAATAACACACGAATCAGCCCTGAATAACTTTTTTCATCAAGTTAACTTCGCGCTGAGCAACTATCATGAACATGGTTTGAAGGCCTCTTCCTTCAACAACATTATCATTGGCGGTCTGGGTGGCTCCGGTATCGGTGGCCGTATCGCTAAAAGCTATTTTTCTGATAAAATATCTTTACCAGTAGAAGTATACAGCGACTATACTTTACCTGCCTATGCCAGTAACAAAAGTTTAATCATCCTCAGCTCTTACAGTGGTCTAACCGAAGAAACCTTGGCCATGTACGAGAAGGCTCAACAAATTGGTGCTACTGTCGTTTGCATCACTTCCGGTGGAACACTGTTAGAATTAGCTCAATCTAATCACATTCCTTACTATATCGTTGAGGGTGGCTACCAGCCTCGCATGGCTTTAGGTTTTTCACTAACATACAATTTACTCATTCTGGGTGAATTATTTGGTATCGCTGTTAAACCTGAATTGGAAGGCCTCAAAGCGATCTATGATAATTCTGCTGACGAACAGGCGCGTGCTAAAGACATGTTGGAGTTCTTCAAAAATACTTTGGATAATAAATTTGTTATCGTTGCCGATGCGGTTACCGAGGCTATAGGTATTCGCTTCTGCCAGCAAATTCAAGAAAATGCCAAAGTGGAGGCGTTTATCAATGTATTGCCAGAAGCCAACCACAATGTGTTCGAAACATACTATGGCAAATTGCCTAATAACTTTATATTCTTGAATTCTCATACCAACGACCGCAATATCGGTCGCTTTGGCTACCTCAAAGAACTTCTGGAAAAACAAGGTAACAAAATTTATGAACTGAATCTAAATGGTGGTTCCATCAATGAATTGTATAAAACCATTCACATGAACGATTGGTTCTCTATTTTCCTCTCAAATGTTAAAGGCGCTGATAATATGAGTGTCCCTAACATCAGTGGTTTAAAATCATTCCTCTTGCGAATGAACGCTTCAAATTAATCGAATGAAACTCGTTACATATAAAAATCAAGATGATGTTGCCCGCCTTGGCCTTCTCATAGGTCAACGTATTCACGACGCGGCGCTTAATAACTCGGCTTTGCCGGATAATATGCTGGCATTTCTCAATACTGGCGAAAGAGGTATGGATGCTATGCGCGAAACTGAACGCATGATTATGGAGGGTCGCGGTATCTCCGAGGGTGTTGCTTGCCACGATGATATTCTAATGGCGCCGGTGCCTAATCCTACCAGCTGCCGCGATGGTTATGCTTTCCGTCAACACGTTGAAGCGGCTCGCCGTAACCGTGGTGTGGCCATGATTCCTGAGTTCGACGAATACCCTATCATGTACTTCACTAACCACAACGCTATTCAAGGTCCCGGCGAAATCTGGTGCATGCCCGACCATTTTAACAAACTCGATTTTGAACTCGAAGTGGCTGTGGTGCTGGGTAAAACTGGCAGAAATATTAAGGCCGAAAAAGCGGATGAATACATCGCTGGTTATATGATTATGAACGATATGAGCGCTCGAACCCTGCAAATGGAGGAAATGCTGCTCAACCTGGGACCGGCTAAAGGGAAAGATTTCTCAACCGTTATAGGCCCATATATGGTAACGCCTGACGAACTTAAAAACTTTAACCAACCGGCTAAAGCCAACCACGTTGGAAATAACTTCGCTCTGGATATGAAATGCTGGGTGAATGGTAAACTGGTGAGTAGTGGTAGTACCGGCGATATGGACTGGACTTTCGCAGAAATTATCGAACGCTGCGCCTATGGCGTTGATGTTTACGCTGGCGATGTGATTGGATCTGGTACTGTTGGTACCGGTTGTTTCCTCGAACTCAATGGCACTGGCTTGCTTAATGATAAAAATTATCCTGTTCAATGGCTACAACCAAATGATGTGGTAGAGATGGAAATTACTGGCCTTGGCAAGCTTACCAATACCATAAAAGCAGTTGAGACAGATTTCTCTATTTTAGCTTTAAAGAAAAAAACAGCTGCTTTGTAAGATATTAGTTACATTCCGTAAAAAAGGGAGACTGCATGTCTCCCTTTTTTTTTAGGTTTGATGCGACTTAAAGCTGTCTTACCTAATTTGAAAACGAATACCCCTTCTTTTGATAACGAATTGCCATACCTCATGGCACTGACCATGGTGACTGGTGTGGGTAACCACCTGGCTAAAATTCTTTATACCCACTGTGGTAGCGCCAAAGCGGTGTTTGATGAGAAATTGTCTATGCTCAAAAAGATACCAGGAATTGGTACGCTTACAGCAAAAAATATTGCAACGTTCAATGACTTTAACTTCATAGAAAATGAGCTCAAACTGATACAGAAATACCACATCAAACCATTAATGTATTTTAACGATGATTACCCGCGTCGTCTAAAAGAAATTGAGGATAGTCCCTTGGTGCTCTTCGTTAAAGGTAAGGCTTCTCTGGATACTCCGCGTATGCTGGCCATCGTTGGTACCAGAAATGCCAGTCCCTACGGGAAACAGTTTACCGATGAACTCATTGAAGCGCTTAAACCTTATGATACTACCATCGTAAGTGGTTTGGCCGCTGGTACCGATTCTAATGTGCACCGTGCTTGTCTGAAACACCATATTCCCACCATCGGTGTGCTGGGCCATGGTTTCTCTACCATTTATCCGGGAGCAAATAAAAAACTGGCTTCAGATATGCTGGAGGATGGAGCACTTCTCACCGAATTTAAATACCACACACCCGGTGCTAAAGAAAATTTTCCAAGGCGAAACAGAATTGTGGCAGCTATGTGCGATGCGGTTATCGTTGCCGAAAGTGGCATTAAAGGGGGAAGCATGATAACTGCTGATCTGGCTAATCAATACAACCGGGATGTTTTTGCCCTACCTGGCAAAATTACCGATACCTGTAGTTTGGGCTGCAATAAACTTATTAGCAGACACCAAGCCGCTATCATCGATTCAGTATCCAGTCTCATCAACCAACTTGGCTATGATGATCGTCCCAAAAAAGCACCTGGTCAAATCATGCAACTTTTGTTATCGCTCAATGCCGATGAATCAAAAATTGCCAATGCTTTGAGGGATGGTGATAAAGGCATCGATCAACTCTATTACGCTACAGGAATTGCGATGAATCAATTGGCTTTTATTTTGCTTGATCTCGAATTCAGAGGTGTCCTCAGAAACCTGCCAGGCAAACGCTATCAATTGTGTATGGACATGTAATGTCATTTAACCGTCAAATTGATATTTATAGCGATAAAGGGTAGGGGGTTATCAGATTTATTTTATATTTGAACTTTGAATATGAAAAGCTTCATCTTAAGTATAACAATGGCTTGCGCTGCAAGTGCCTTCGCCGCTAAACCTGTCGATTCTGTTGCGCTTAAACTCGCTACTTATAAAAAAGTTAAACTCACAACCGATTTGTCTGATTTGAGTGTGGAGGAGAGAGAAGGTATCAAGCTGCTCATCAAGGCTGCTGAAATGGTCGACATTGCTTTCCGTATGCAGGCTAATGTAGTCAATATTCAAGTGGATACAGTTTCAGATCCTGAAGTCATCCAGTTTATGCAAATCAACTACGGTCCGTGGGATCGTTTAGATAACAACAAGCCTTTTGTAAAAGGAGCTGGTATTAAACCTGCCGGTGCCAATTTCTATCCAGTAGATATGCGTCAGTCTGAATTCGACTCTCTGCAAGATCCTCGTAAAAATTCGCCATACACCATCATCACCAGAGAAGATGGCAAACTTAAAGTGGTGCCGTATTCTGAAGCCTATGGTCAGTTCCTTAGAGAAGCTGCTCAATCGCTCAATATCGCTTCTACCTTTTTCAAAGATTCTATGTTCAGTCTCTACCTCAAAAGCAGAGCTGAAGCGCTGATGACTGATAACTATGATGCCAGCGATCGTCTGTGGCTGGATATGAAAACCAACCGTTTCGATATTATCATCGGTCCAATAGAAACCTATGAAGACAAACTCTATGGGATCAAAACGGCTTTCGAAAGCTATGTTCTGGTAAAAGATATGGAATGGAGCAAGCGTTTAGAAAAGTACATCGCTTATTTGCCAGAACTGCAAAAGGGCTTGCCTGTCGACAATAAATACAAGGAGGAACTGGCTGGTTCCAGCAGTCAGCTTAATGCCTATGATATCATTTACTATGCGGGTGATTGTAACTCGGGTAGCAAAACCATCGCTGTTAACTTGCCTAATGATGAGAAAATTCAAGCCGAAAAAGGTACACGCCGCTCTCAGTTTAAAAATACCATTAAAGCCAAATTCGATTACATCATGCTGCCAATCGCTGAAGCTTTAATCGCGCCTGAACAAAGAAAACACGTGACTTTTAATGCGTTCTTCTCTAATACCATGTTCCATGAAGTGGCTCACGGTTTAGGGGTTAAAAATACCGTTAATAATAAGGGTACTGTGCAACAGGCTCTGGGTGCGCACTACAGTGCACTCGAAGAGGGTAAGGCCGATATTCTTGGTTTGTATATGATCACTCAACTCTATAACAAAAAGGTGCTAACCGATGGTGAGTTGATGGATTACTACGTGACTTTTATGGCAGGTATTTTCCGTTCTGTGAGATTCGGCGCAGCAAGTGCCCACGGTCAGGCCAATATGATCCGCTTTAACTACTTCCTCGATAATGGGGCTTTTGTGAAAGATATCAAAACTGGGCTGTACAAAATCGATTTTGATAAAATGCAAAAAGCCATGAATAGCTTAAGTGCGCTCATCCTTAAATTACAAGGTGATGGCGACCTCGAAGGTGTCAAAAAACTGATTGCTGATATGGGTCAAATTCGCCCTGATCTCCAAAAAGATCTCAATAAATTGAGTAGCAAAAATATTCCGGTCGACCTCGTTTTCGAGCAAGGTGTGGAAGTTTTAGAACTCAACAAACCTGTCGATATGCCAATGCCTGTTGGAAAACCATAATCTGGCACAATTTTTCCTATAATTCTGCGTATACATGTTAAGTCAAAATCTGATGAAAAAAATTAAATATTCTCTCTTGTTGTTGCCAGCCTTTGTCTTGCTGACATTGGCCTTTTGTTTCAGACAAACCGAACCTGCCAACGATGGCACACTCTCTCAGACCATTGTTGAAGTGCTCGAAAATTATCACTATGAACCAAAATTAATCAATGATAAATTCTCTAAGCAATTATTTGAGCTCTATCTCAAACGTCTCGATAGTGATAAACGTTTCTTCTTAAAACAAGATGTAGACTCCCTTAAACAATATGAGCTGTTGCTGGATGATCAGGCGAAAGCGGGTCAGTACCAGTTTTTTGACATGGCCAATAAAATGCATGTCATTCGCGTTGCACGTGCCGAACAATATTACAAGGAGTTTTTAGCCAAACCATTCGATTTTAATACTAAAGAATACCTCGATTTTGATGAAGAACATCCAGTTTATCTCACTACCGAAGTCGAACTGAAAGAGTTCTGGAGAAAAAACCTGAAACGTCAGGTGCTAGAACGTATCTCTTCGAAAATGGATATTCAAGAGAGAGCCCAAACCAAAAAAGATACTTTCGTTAAAATCAAACCTTACGATACGCTGGAAGCTGAAGCCAGAAAAGAGGTGCTCAAAAACCACAACGATTGGTTCGCTCGTCTTAAAAAGTTTGATAAAAAAGATAAACTCAGTATGTACATCAATTGTATGACTGAAATATTTGATCCACATACCAATTATTTTCCGCCAGCTGATAAAGAAAACTTCGATATCCGTATGAGCGGTAAACTAGAGGGGATTGGTGCTCAACTTCAGGAAAAAGATGGTTTCCTTAAAGTAGCTTCCATCGTGCCTGGTAGTCCCAGTTACAAACAAGGTCAGTTAAAAGGTGGTGATATCATCCTCAAAGTGGCTCAAGGTGCTGCCGAACCTGTGGATGTTACCAATATGAAAATTGATGATGCCATTCAACTCATCAGAGGTAAAAAGGGTACTGAAGTGCGTCTTACCGTTAGAAAACCGGATGAAACTATTGTTGTAATCCCTATTATCAGAGATGTGGTAGTGATGGAAGATACATACGCTAAATCTATGATCATCGAAAAAGATGGTCAGAAATATGGCTATATCAATCTGCCTAGCTTTTATGTGGATATGAATGATAACCGTGGTCGCTCTTGCGCCAATGATGTGGCCGCCGAAATTAAAAAATTGAAAGCGGATGGTATTAAAGGTATTATCCTTGATCTGCGCAATAATGGCGGTGGTTCTCTTGGAGATGTTGTAAAAATGGGTGGTCTCTTTATTGATCAGGGACCGATGTGCTTGGTTAAACCTCGTGAAAGTTCGCCTGAAGTTTTAAAAGATAACGATGGCAATGTGCTTTGGGATGGTGCCCTGACTATTATGGTGAACGAAAGCAGTGCTTCTGCTTCTGAGATCCTTGCTGCTGCTATGCAAGATTATAAGCGCGCCACCATCATCGGAACGCCAACTTTTGGTAAAGGTACTGTGCAAACTTTCTTTGATCTCGATCAGGGTATGGGGCGTGCCGACGCTGATAAACTGGGCTCTATTAAAATTACTATTCAGAAATTCTATAGAATCAATGGTACTACCACACAATTGGTTGGAGTAACGCCGGATGTGATTATTCCTGATCGTTACCGCTACCTCAAGTTTGGTGAAAAAGAAAATGAATATGCATTAGGTGCCGACAGAATCGTAAAAGCGCCTTACACCATTACCAAAAATTGGGAAAACAAAATCAAAACATCTTCTGCTAACAGCGATAAACGAATAAAAGGCAATGCTGTTTTCCAGGAGATAGAGGTGTTTGCCCGCAAAATTGAGAAAATGAATGCCAAAACACGTTTTACGCTTAACCTTAACGAATACCGCGAGGAGGTGAAACAGTCTGAAGCCGATAATAAAAAATATGAAGAGATGATGAAGACCATTCAAACACTCAAAATCTCTAATACTTCGGCTGATGATAAGTCTTTCGGCAATGACGAAACCAAAAGAAAAGTGAAAGCCGATTGGAATAAGTCTTTCGAAAAAGATGTCTATATCCAAGAAGCTGTCAACGTTTTAAAAGATTTAAATTGATACTCGAAACCATTCAATCCTGGCCCGATTACGAACTCATAGATAGCGGGCATGCCGAAAAGCTCGAACGTTTTGGCAAGTATATCCTCATCCGCCCTGAACCTCAGGCGCTATGGCCTAAGCAATTATCAGAAAAGGAGTGGAGCAACCTCGCTCATGCCCGTTTTGTTCGCGATAACAACAAGAAAAGTCACCGCGATAGCAACAACGAAAATGGGGGATGGCAGTACTTTAAAACCGTGCCTGCCTCATGGGAAATACAATATGCGCCTCTGAATCTTAAACTCAAATTGTCCTGCACGTCTTTTGGTCACCTCGGTGTCTTCGTCGAACAGGTCACCAATTGGCACTTCATCGATCAGGAAGTGAAACGCATTGGTAATACGCCTAAGGTGCTTAATTTATTTGCCTACACCGGTGCTGCCAGTATCGTGGCCGCTAATGCAGGTGCCGATGTGACACACCTGGATGCCGTTAGAAATGTGGTGACATGGGCCAACGAAAATAAACAATTGTCTAAAGCGCCTGAAATCCGTTGGATGGTGGAGGATGCACTCAAATTTGTTAAACGTCAGGCTAAAAAGGGCAATTACTACCATGGTATTATTCTAGATCCTCCTGCTTATGGTCGCGGTCCGGATGGCGAAAAATGGGTGCTCGAAGACCAGATCGATGAACTCATGTACTACTCGTCCCAAATCGTTCACCCTGATAAATATTTCGCGCTTCTTAATCTCTATAGCATGGGTCTGAGCGGTACCATCGGTGTCAATTTGTTTAAAGCGCATTTTAAGCATGAGGCCAATTGGGGCGAATGTTTGGTGCCTTCAGGTACCGGATTGGATTTGCCACTTTGTACTTGGGTGAGAACCAGTAAATAATCTTTTCATTTGCTCAATAGCCTAATTCTTAGGCTTAAACTGATTGGCATCATACTGATGTATGATTGCCCTCATCTTTTTCTAATGCCAAAACCACCAACTTTGAAGTAACAAATTTAAATGGTTATGAAAGAATCAATTGCAACATTACACAGTCTCTGCGAGGACTGGAAAAGAGAACTCAGATTTTTCAAAGATGAAATTCCGGTTCTTAGAAAAAGATTAGATGAAGTGGTATCTAAAAACACCGCTCAAGACATTATGCAGGAGGTTGAACATTTTGAAAACAAATTCAAAATCCTCTCCAACCATATTGACGAACTCCTACATGATGTTAATATCAAAACTGATGAGTTGTCATCTCAAGCTGCGGCTCAGTCTAAATACATTAATGTTAAAATGTTTGAAGCCGATGCGGCTTTGGAAGACTTTATGCTGAGTACTTCAAAAGATTTTCACGAAACTAAAAATTCGTATTATAAATTTCTGTCGAAAGTGATGTAATCAAAGGATGGCGCGACGAATTCTGAGGAGCTTCTCCATCAGTGGTTCAAGCATGTCTATTTGTAGCATATTAGCGCCATCACTTAATGCCTGCGATGGTCGTGGATGGGTCTCTATAAACAATCCATCCGCGCCCGTTGCTATGGCAGCTTTCGCTATGGTCTCTATCATCTCTGGCAATCCGCCCGTTACGCCCGAACTCTGATTGGGCTGCTGTAAACTGTGCGTAATGTCCATTATCACAGGATAACCTGTCTTCTTCATCCAGGTGATATTCCTGAAATCTACAATCATATCCTGATACCCAAACATGTTGCCTCTATCAGTTAATAAAATATTGTTGTTGCCACTGTCAACTACTTTCTGAGCGGCATGATCCATAGCTCCCGCTGCGGCAAATTGCCCTTTCTTAATGTTAACAAACTTGCCTGTCTTGGCTGCCGCTACCAATAAATCGGTTTGCCTGAACAAAAAAGCCGGTATCTGCAATACATCCACATATTGAGCTGCCATCTCTGCTTCGTGGGCTTCGTGTATATCCGTAACGGTTGGTACATGGTAATGCTGACCAACTTTCTTTAATATTTCTAATGCTTTTTCGTCGCCTATGCCGGTAAACGAATCTAATCTAGAACGGTTGGCTTTTCTATACGATCCTTTAAAAACCCATGGAATTTCTAATCGGTTACTGATGTCATTGATCTTATCGGCTATCTCAAATGCTATCTCTTCGCCCTCAATGGCACAAGGTCCAGCTAAAATGAAAAAATTATTAGAATCGGTGTGCTTTAAATTTGGAATTTGTGGAATCATTTCGTTGTCAAAATTACGCTAAAATTGGATTTAATTGGGCTTCGTAACAAATATTCTCTGAGTGCTGCCATTCTCTGTGTGGATCTCTAACAAACATCGCAACATGTCTCGCTTATCTTTTCGCTCTGTCTGTGCCAGTATTAAGTCGAACCACTGCTCATCTCTTAGCCATTCGCCGTATTCTAAATGGTAAGTCTTAGAACTGATTTTCTTATAGCGCTTTTTGCCTTTATAAGATACCGTTATCTTAACCTTCTGCTTTTTGCTGCTTTTGAAAATGACCGTGGTATAGCGTGGTAAAATTTGTGTAGATGAGGTTGGTATATAGTCGTATTTAAAAACCATGTTAGATAATCGGACATAGGCTAAATCCATATCCGGTATACCATATCCCATGAAGGTGTCTGGATGTTGGTAATGGGTGCAACTCATTTTAATGCCATTTTTTAATGAATCGGGTGCCCAATATGGATAAGCCTGCATCAAACAAGCCAAGGCACCGGCAAATATTGGTGTGGCATAAGAGGTGCCGTTGCCGGGATAAAAACCATTGTGACTGGCTATCGTAACTCTCTGTCCAGGTGCTGTAAAATTAGGCTTAATCTTGCCATTGTTGATGCCTTCTGAACTAAAACTGGCTCTGCTACCATCATCTTTACAAGCCCCTATGGCAAATACGCCATCGGCATCTGCCGGCGTGCTGATCTTGCGCCACTTACCTTGTCCTTCGTTGCCTGCACTGCATACCACAGCTATGCCACTGGCATTGGCTTTGTTCGCGCCTCTGGCTACCAGGGTGCTCTTGCCGTCAAATTCACGGTATGTGTGGTTGAGTTTTGAATCATCAAAGGTGTGATAACCCAACGACCCAATGATCATGTCTACACCCAAACTGTCTGCATACTCTGCCGCAAATACCCACTTCAGTTCTTCCAGTGGATATTCCTGTGAACCAATCTCTGTACGCAATAATACATAATCGGCCATTGGCGCTGAACCAATGTATTGATTAGGATTAAGGGTCTTCATGAAACTCAGTACCTTGGCGCCGTGTGCATCGTCTTCCCATACGCTGTTGTCGTAGTCAACAAAATCTTTCGTAATGGTTCGCTCGTCCAACAAATCTTCCATGCCTTTTACTCTGTAAGCATTACTGAATCCTGCATCTAATATAGCTATCGTCATGCCCTGACCCATTAAATGTCGTCTGTGTAGATCCGGTAAGCCAATCATTTCTAATTGCTCCAAACTCTTGTTGTATTGTAAATGACTAAAAATGCTGTCTCTGTATAAGGTTTTAAAGTCTTTTAATGCTTTTGCCCTTTCGAAATACTCTGCATCTATCTCATCTGCTGTCTGCTTGACTCTTTTGGGGATCTTGCCCAAAAAGACAACTTGCTTGACAAATGTTTGCTGCTTGATATCCTCTATGTTAGCACTACCGTCTAATATCACTTCTATGCCGTTCAACCATTTCGTAGTTTGAACGATGGTCGTGCCTCTCAAGAAATCAATAGTTTGAACATATTCCGAATTAACTGGCAAATCTTGCTCGTCTATAGTAATTCCAAACTTATTGCGTCGGTCTATAGCCTTTACTGAGAGAAATTCCCATGGGCGATCAACGGAATATAAACTGTTGTGTTTGTCTTTAAATTCTATGAACCAATGTGCTGTAGAATCATTTGCCATTGCCGAACTGGTCGCTAAAGCAAAAATGAACATTAAACTAATACGCATGTTTGATGAGTTTATAGCGAATTTTGTAACCGCGCCATTGTGAACCGTTGCGTTCTATGGCGACTTGGTTTTTGAATACCAATCCAACATTACGCGCATATACTTCTTTAAAACTTCGCTCTCTGAAATTGTTGTTAATACTGGTGCTTTCAACGCTAATGGCTTTCTTAAACTTGAATGTATCCTGATTATATGGCTTGTCAATCAATCCATAAAAAACATTGATGGCATTGTCAAGGTTGTAAGCATTCGAGTTCCAAACTGCATCTACCGTAATTGGGAAGGATAATTTAATGAAACGTTTGTTGTCTTCAATACGCTCAATCATATTGCGGTCGTTGACGCTGTAACATGAGTTCTGATATCGCCACAATGAGGTATCACTATTGCGCTTGTAACGGTCGATTTTAAGGGCTTTTCGACCAAGATTGTCATAAAAAATGGATTCATTATGCTCCATTATCTGATAAATGAATGTATCAGACGAATTGCTAAAATCGTCAAAGATGATTTCATTCACCTCGAAAATTGAATAAGCTCCAATGCTGTCATTGTAATAGGCCTCATCTGCATTACGGGTGTAATTTTCGTAAGTGTCCTTCTTACAGGCACCTAATAACAGAATTCCCAACAAGACAATATAGGTTCTGTAAACGCTCAATTAATTAATCTAATGATGGTTTTCTTGCCAGATGGGAATGTGTCGTTTTGTAAGTAATCGGTAGAATCCGTAAACCTATAAATCAAACCTACATTCTTGGCATACACTTCTTCCTTAATATTATTGATGATCCCTGTTTGTGGTTTACTCAACTTGACACTCACACAATTGCTGTAATTTTTGATGCCGTTGTTAAAGCCGGTAAATACAGAGGTGTATTTAACAATCTGAGGCTCTCTGCCGTTAAACATGTTACTGTTCCATGTGTAAGTGGAACCTTTTGTTTTGTAATTGCTAATCGGGAAAATCATTTTCACTTCTGTGCTGTTCTCCATTTTTTCCATGGCATAATTGTCTTTGATCTTCCGCTCAAAAGATTTGAAAACAACATATTTGAATTTCTCTTGATTATACGTACTTAATTCAATTCTGTATACCGTATCGCCACTTAAATCAACATACTTTTCGACAACCTCTTCCTGTACAATATTGGAAAATGTGTCAATCTTTCTCTGAAAAAGATCGTAAACAATGGTATCAATACTATACGTATGCTTATTGCCAATCTCTATCGGAAAATATTCTTCGCCCTTAATTGTCAATTCCTCCTGTCCGTTCCGACAAGCATAAAACAATGAAACAATCATCAAGACAATATAAATAGTGGTCTTTTTCATATTTATTTGCTACAAATTTAAGCATAAACAATAAATTCATCTTAATATTGCAGTATTATTTTGGCATGCAACTTTTAGACGGTAAATTAATCTCCCAGTCGGTTAAAGATTCTATCAAATCTGAACTGGATACCTACCTGGCTCAAGGCCTCAGACGCCCGCACCTGGTAGCTATTCTGGTAGGAAACGACGGCGCTAGTCGCACTTACGTCGATAGCAAAGAAAGAAATTCTCTTGCTCTTGGTTTCGACTCTACTGTGCTGCGTCTCCCAGAATCTACTACCGAAGAAGAACTGGTGGCTATCGTCGAAAAATTTAATAACGATGATCTGGTGGATGGTATGCTGGTGCAATCGCCTCTGCCAGCTCATATCAACGAAAAACGTATAACGCAAACCATTACCCCTCACAAAGATGTGGATGGTTTCCACGATATCAATATGGGTAAATTGGCTAAAGGCGATGAAGGTTTTGTTTCCGCCACGCCACTCGGGGTAATGATGATGCTCGAAGCATACAAAATTCCAACTCAGGGTAAACATTGTGTTGTAGTGGGTCGTAGTAATATCGTCGGCCGCCCCATGAGTCTGCTCATGTCCTCCAGTCGCCCCTACGGAAACGCCACCGTTACCGTTTGCCACAGTCGAACTGAAAATCTGGCCTTCTACACCCAACAAGCCGATATACTGATCGCCGCTTTGGGTAAACCTGGATTCGTTACCGCTGATATGGTAAAACCTGGTGCCGTTGTCATCGATGTGGGTATCACGCGTATCGACGATACCTCTCGTAAATCAGGTTTCTACCTCAGAGGGGATGTCGACTTCGATCAGGTTAAAGACAAAGCAGCTTATATAACGCCAGTGCCGGGTGGGGTAGGACTCATGACCATCGCTGCTCTGCTGAGTAATACTTTTAAAGCCTACAAAAACCATCTCTCATTATGAGTCAGGTTGATGCCAACTTCACTTATCCGGTGATGGAACACTTCTACACCATCCAGGGTGAGGGTGCCTATACGGGTTGCCCTGCATATTTTATTCGCTTAGGTGGATGCGATGTTGGTTGTGTCTGGTGCGATGTTAAAGACAGTTGGGATGCCGATGCGCACCCTAAAATGTCTGTGGCACAACTTACTTCTATTGTCAAAGAAACGCCTGCTCAAATAGTTGTAATCACTGGTGGTGAGCCCGCAATGTACAATCTCCATCCGCTCATCAATCAACTCAAAGCCCTAAACATTAGAGTACATATCGAAACCTCTGGTGCTTACCCCATTCAAGGTGAACCCGACTGGATCTGCCTCTCTCCAAAAAAATTTAAATTCCCAATTCCGGAATCCTTGATCAAAGCGCACGAATTTAAAGCGGTAGTTTACCATAAATCAGACTTGGACTGGGCGCTTACATTTTTAACGCAACTCAACGATGGATGCATCCTGTTCCTACAACCTGAGTGGACTAAATCCGATCAAATGACGCCACTTATTATCGATTTTGTAAAAGCAAATCCAAAATGGCGCATCTCTCTGCAAACCCATAAATTCCTTAATATTCCCTAATCTTTGAAGCTCCGATAATGTATTTGGTAGATCGATAGAAATTTATCAAATTTGCATATCTGATGTTTAAAGGAATCTCAACCGCTACAATTCTTAAAACCCTTGGTCTGGCTGCCCTGGCTTTTGTCGCTTACCTTTTTGTCGCTATGCTTTTTACGTCTTGGTATACCCGCCATGGCGAAAGTATTAAAGTGCCTAAAGTGGAAGGTATGCCTGCCGATAATGCCGCTAGTCTGTTAGATGATAATGATCTTGAAATGGTCATCACCGACTCTGTTTACAAAGAAGATGCAAAACCCATGACCATTGTCGAACAAGATCCTCAACCCAATATGGACGTTAAACCTGGTCGTATCATTTATGTGACCGTCAATACTGGAATGATTCCTAAAGTTAAAATGCCTAAACTGGTTAACGGTGGCGCTAACCTGGCTAAGGTACTGCTGCAAAACGCTGGTCTTAAACTCGGTCGTGTTGATTCTGTCTCCAGCTCCATCGGCTCAGGACTGGTTCTGGTTCAAAAATACAAAGGTCGCGATGTGGCCCCTAATACACCACTTGAAAAAGGTTCTGTCATCGATATCGTTGTATCTAAGAAAATGTCTTCAAGAGACACTACTGCTGCTCCGGTTCCTAACCCCGAAGAGGTCCCTGTTTTTTAAGAATATGGTCACTTTCCAAGCCTTAAACAATAATCCAACGCTATATCTGTTAAAGTCACTATGAAATCTGTTGCGCTCTTTACTTTCTGTTTTTCACTGATCTCTTTATTGGGGCAGGGACCAATCATTACGCCACTCAATGGCAATGCCCAGCTTAAACATGCTCAATTAAACCATTCTAAACGCCAAATTACCGATACCATCAAATTGCCTTTTCTGGAAGATTTTACCTCTACCGAACTGCTGCCAAATTCGCTGTATTGGACCGATCAACTGGTATATATCAATAACCATTTTCCTATCTCGCCGCCAAGTTATAATGTCGCTACTTTCGATAACCTCGATAGCAAAGGCAAACCTTACCAGGCGCTCAGCGGTCTTACACAAAATCACTGCGACTCGCTTACCTCCAACTACATCAACCTTAAAAACTATAAAGCCGGCGCTGTTTGGAAAAATTATTCAGCGGCCGATTCCATCTATCTTAGCTTCTTCTACCAAATGCAAGGTCTGGGTGATGTGCTCGATCAAACCGATTCGCTGGTGCTCAAATTTAAAAACAATGCCGGTACTTGGAAAACAGTTTGGAAAACCTCCGGTAAAAAATATATTCCTTTTAAACAAGTGATGCTGGGAATTCAATCTTCGGATTACTTGCATAACAATTTTCAATTCAGATTCATCAACTACGGCAAAAGCACCGGTAATATGAACCAATGGCACCTGGATTATATCCGTCTGAACTCCGGTAGAAATGCTAAAGATACTGCCGTTCAGGATGTTGCCATCAATGCCATTCCTTTCGGTCCGTTAAAATGGTATGCCACCATGCCTTACGACCATTTTAAAATTAATCCAAACTACCATACCAGTCCTACGCACTCTGTCGTTGTGCACAACAACAACGATACGTCTGTCAACGTGCAATACGTTTGCGAGGTGAGAAACCAATACAACCAATTGGTGCGTTTGTATCCTAACTCGGGCTCTTCCAGAAACGTCCGTAAATTTTCGGATAGCACTGAGTCGTTTGCAGGTTTGCAACTCGATACTTTCTCCGGTAAAACGCCATCTTTAAATATCAAACATAAAATCTTCCCGCTGTCGTTCAATTACCTGCCAGATGATTACAATGCCATCGGAACGAATGATGAATATGCGCGCAACTTTAAGTTCAGCAATTACTTTGCTTATGACGATGGTACCGCAGAAGGTGGCTATGGTCTCGATTATGGCTCTCTGCCTAACGGTCCTGGTTTCGCAGCCATTAAATTCAATGCGCCTAAAGCCGATACCCTGCGTGGTCTATCTATCTTCTTTAACCGCTCTGTAGCCGATATCACTAACAAATCATTCACGCTCATTGTTTGGAAATCCATTTCTGAACCGCCTGCCAATAATGACGATAATGATGTTGTTTATCGCAAAATGGAGATGCCTACTGCAATATATTCAGATTCTATCAATGGTTTTGTTGATGTGGTTTTCGATACTGCTGTTATTCTGGAAGCTGGCGATTTTTACATCGGATGGCAACAAAACATCAACTTTATGCTCAACATTGGTTACGACAATAACTACAAATATGCCCAAAGCGGTGGTCGCAACCCCAACCTGTTCTATAACCTCAATGGGTACTGGGAAAATGTTAGTGCGCTTATCACTGGTGCGCCTATGATGCGACCAATCGTTGGTGCTGCTCTGCCTAAAAAATCAACTTCACTGGTTAAAGTCAATGCTTCTGCCTCTGATATCTCCATTTACCCAAATCCTTCCGGTAGTTCTCATACACTATCAGTAAATGCTCAATCAGAGATAGTACAATTGCAGATTTTCGATGTAACAGGAAAACTGGTAACAACACTGCAAGACGATAATATCCAATCTGTCAATGTGAGCAACTTGATGCCAGGTTTCTATACCATTCAAGTAACCGATTTAAACCAACAAATTACAACGCTTAAATACATTAAAAATTAATATGAACGATATTTCTGTAAACGAATTAAAAGAAAGATTAGATAAAGGCGAACAACTCAACATCATCGATGTGAGAGAACCATACGAATTTGAAGAGTATAACATCGGTGCTCGTTTAATTCCGCTGGGTGATTTGCCTGCTCATGTGGATGATCTCGATGAATGGATGAATGAAGAAGTCATCGTGCATTGCAAATCCGGTGCTAGAAGTGCTGCCGCAAAAGCTTTCCTAATTCAAAATGGCTTCACCAATGTCAAAAACCTTATTGGTGGTATGTTGGCCTACAAAGAATTGTAACAACTACGCATGCGGTACAAATTGCTTGCTATCGTTAGTGGAATTATTATAATCCTTAGCCTCAGTTACTGCAAGGATGGCAAGGACTCTGCTTCTGTTTCTCCTTACCTCAATCACGGCGATTCTGTAAAATACCTGGGTGCCCAGGCATGTGCATCTTGTCACGCAGATAAGTATGCAACTTTTATTCAAACTGGTATGGGTAGCAGTTTTGGCCTGGCAACACTCAGAAAATCTTCTGCGGAGTTTAAAAATGTTAAACCGGTATACGATGCCTACCGCAATCTGTATTACTTGCCTTTTGTAAAGGATAGTGTCATTTATATCAAAGAATACCGTCTTGAAAATTTAGATACCGTTTATTCACGTACCGAAAAAATCTCTTATATCGTTGGTTCTGGTCACCATACCAACTCACACTTCATTGAAGAAAATGGGTTCATTTATCAGGCTCCTCTAACGTTCTATACACAAAAGGGGCAGTGGGACTTACCGCCGGGTTTCGAAAATGGTAATAATACTGGCTTCGAACGCAAAATTGGTCTCGAATGTATGTCCTGCCATAACGCTTTGCCTGAATTAATTAAAGGTACCGAAAACCAATACCGCCAATTGCCGCATGGCATCGATTGCGAACGCTGTCACGGTCCTGGCGAAATTCATGTGCGCGAAAAATCAAAAGGCAATATCGTCGATGTGGCTACTCAAATAGATTATACCATCGTCAATCCTGCTAAACTCAGCTGGAACCGTCAAATTGATGTCTGCCAACGCTGCCACCTCCAAGGTAATGCTGTGCTGAAACCGGGTAAATCCTTTACAGATTTTAAACCTGGTATGCCGCTTTCTGATATCTTTGATCAGTTTTCGCCCGAATACGAAGGGAACGATGATGTCGTAATGGCCGCTCACGCCGAACGTTTTCAACGCAGTAAATGCTTCATTAGTTCTGTGAAAGGCGATCTGAAATCGGATAATGCTAAGGTAGGGTTTACCTGTATCTCCTGCCACAATCCTCATGTGTCTGTGCGCCAAACCAATACTACCGTTTTTAACCAAAAATGCCAGTCGTGCCACAATACACCCAAACAGAAACTTTGCTCCGAATCTGCCAGCAATATTAAAGCAAAAGACAATAACTGCGTGGCCTGCCATATGCCGTCTTCTGGTACTTCAGATATTCCTCACGTTACCGTACACGACCACTATATCCGCAAACCAGATAAATCCAAACCTGTTCAGGGTAAACTCAAGGGTTTAAAATGCGTGACCAATGCAAACCCTGATATCGGAACGCTCACCGAAGCTTATGTCTCTTACTACGAAAAGTTTGAAGCCAATCCACTTTACCTCTCCATTGCAGCTGATAAAAGTAAAGATCTCTCGGAATCCAATAACGAACATGTTAAAATCCTGATCCATCTGCACTATATCAATAACGATTATAAAAAAGCAGTTTCTTTTGCGGATAAATTAACCCAGTCTGATGCATGGACTGCCTACCGACTGGCTAAATCATTCGAGAGACTAAACGACTTTTCAAACGCATCTGCCTGGTATGACAAAGCCTTGGAAGCGCAATCCAACAATCTCGACTTCATGTTGCAATATGCCAGTATGCTGATCAAAAATCAACAATTCAGAACCGCTCAACCATTGGTAGAAAAACACCTTAAACTTCACACCAAAAGCGCGGAAGCATGGGCCTTGATGGGACTGATTCAAATGAAAAATAATCAGGCTGCTATGGCCCGACAAGCTTTTAATAAAGCCTTATCGTTTAATCCCGATCAATTAACTGCTCTCAATAATTTACTCTCGCTTGAATCGCTTCTTGGAAATAAAACGGAGGTCGATAAAATTCAAAAACGCATCAATGCCATTCGAAAATAATCTTTGGCCTGTATACGCTGCTGCTGAAATGCAAGAATGGGATGCTTACACCATCGCTAATGAACCAATTTCTTCATGGCAACTCATGGAAAGAGCTGCTTCAAAATGTGTAGAATGGCTCATCAACAAATTCCCCAATTCTGGCTTTGCTATTTTCTGTGGTCCGGGTAATAATGGGGGAGATGGACTCGCTATCGCTCGTCTGTTATCCAATGCAGGTAAAGATGTTTCAGTTTGGGTCGTTAACGCGACTTCTAAATGTTCTGCTGATCATCTGACCAACCGCAATTTGCTCCAATTGCCTGTTTTGGATATGACATCTAAAAATGATCTAATAAAGCCGCCTTCAGATTATGTCATCATTGATGCCTTGTTCGGAACGGGACTTAAAAAAACGCTTTCTGATATCTATGCAAATTGTGTTGAATTCATCAATCAGTCTCAAAATACAGTTGTATCAATTGATCTTCCATCTGGCTTGATGGCCAATGAGATGTCTGAAGGTCGTATTGTTAAAGCCAATTATACGCTTACTTTTCAAGTACCTAAACTGGCGCTTTTATTGCCTTCTTCGGCTGAATTTGTCGGTGAGTTCTTTGTTCTGGATATTCAATTGCATCCAGATTTTTTGAAACAACATCCAGCTTCATCAAATTTAATCAGTAAATCCTATATCCAACAACTATTACGTCAACCCAAGCGTTTTGATCATAAAGGTTCTAATGGCCATGCGCTTCTGGTGGCTGGTGCAGCATCCAAATATGGTGCCGCTGTTATGTCTGTCAAAGCTGCGCTTCGCTCGGGTGTGGGATTGTTAACAGCTCATGTGCCTGCACACGCTGAATATATACTCCAAACAACCTGTCCAGAAGCCATGCTGTCTTTGGATACTCACCAAGATTTGGTGAGTAACATTCTGGTGTTGAAGACTTATACTGCAATTGGTTTGGGACCTGGTTTGGGGACTGACGAACTTACCATGCAGGCAATTAAGAATTTAATGCTCATTACTACCTCAAATCTTTTGCTGGATGCCGATGCCATCAATACGCTCTCTCTTCATCCAGAATGGCTGAGTGCATTGCCGCCTAATACCATTCTTACACCTCATGTTAAAGAGTTTGAACGCTTGGTAGGACCTTGCCAAAATCCGTTTGAAAGACACCAACGCCAACGCGATTTCTCTAAAAAATATAAGGTGTACTTAATACTCAAAGGGGCTTTTTCTTGTCTGACGACACCTGAAGGTAAAGCATATTTTAATTCAACCGGCAATCCTGGCATGGCCAAAGGGGGCTCTGGTGATGTACTCACTGGCGTTATTACAGCCCTGTTGGCTCAGCAATACAACAGCGAAACCGCAGCTTTGATTGGTATGTATGTGCATGGCTTAGCCGGTGATTTGGCCGCTAAACAATTGGGGGAAGTCTCTATGAATGCCTCAGATACCATAGAATATTTGCCGGAGGCTTTTAAAAGTTTGTTGGAATTACCAGGTAATTAAATTGGCATTTGGTGCATTGGGAATAATATTCTCCAATGTGTCTCCGCTGCTGACATCTATAGAGTCTTTATTGATGCCATAAGTGATTAACTGGACAGTTCTATCGTTGATTTTTCTGAACTGATAATTAGTGCTGCCACTGTTATTGGTACATTGATAGGTGAGTCCGTTGTACTTTTCTACCCAATGCCCAACATAAGAATATAACTTAATCTCATCCCAACAACTCTCTTCTGATTGCAAAAATAAAATGATTTCATGATTGCCGTCGTTGTTCAGATCGCCAATGTCCTTGATGGATAATTCAAATACATTCCCTTGCTCTATCAAAGCATCAAAACACGTAAACTTGATCTTGAAACGCGAGTTGAAATTGTTGTATTCGATAAAAGCTGAATCGGTTTTTCCATCATTGTTGATGTCCGATAATTCAACTATGCGGATTTCTATGCTGTCTTTTGCTGACCCGTTTGATTTCTTTTTGGTTCTGAAATAATCGTCTGTATTTAAAACATCCGATAAGTCGATGCCTTCTCCGCCCGCACCATTAGACGTCGTTCCGCCTTTTTGACAGGCAAACAGCAATGGTGTTAAAAGCAAGAAAAAGACCCTTTTCATTAATTAATCGCAAAATTATAATTAAATAAAGATATTGTCAATAAATAGTTTTATGATATCCGTCCTGTTTTCAACACACTTCAAACACTTAAATTCATCATTGTGAACCTACTTTGCATTTACTTGATCATTTTTTAGTCTTTTTCATCTCTCTGTCTTAAATCTCAAACTATTTAGATAATTTCGCGGCGTGAATATATCGGAAGAGATACATAAACGGAAAACCTTCGCCATCATCAGTCACCCGGATGCTGGTAAAACCACCCTCACTGAAAAGTTCCTGCTCTTCGGTGGTGCTATTCAAACAGCAGGTGCCGTTAAATCTAATAAAATAAAAAAGGCCGCTACCAGCGACTTCATGGAGATAGAAAAACAAAGAGGTATCTCTGTTGCCACCTCGGTAATGACCTTCGAATACAATGGTAAGCTGGTCAATATCCTCGATACACCCGGCCACAAAGACTTTGCCGAAGATACCTACCGAACACTTACTGCTGTAGATAGTGTTATTCTGGTCATCGACTGTGTGAAAGGGGTTGAGGAGCAAACAGAACGTCTTATGGAGGTCTGCCGTATGCGCAATACGCCGGTAATTGTGTTCATCAATAAGGTCGACCGCGATGGTCGTGATCCTTTCGACTTGCTCGACGAACTCGAACAAAAACTTAATATCAAAGTGAGTCCCATGAGCTGGCCCATCAATGGGGGGCGCGACTTCAAAGGGGTATACAAAATCTACGATAAAAGCATCAACTTCTTCGAAGCGAATAAAACCAAAATCTCTAAAGACGTTATCCGTATCGATGATCTCAACAGTCCCCAACTCGACGAACTCATCGATAAAGATGCCGATAAATTACGCTCTGATGTCGAACTCATCGAAGGCATCTACGGCGAGTTTAGTGTTGAAGATTATCTGAAAGGGGAGGTGGCTCCGGTTTTCTTTGGCTCTGCTCTCAATAATTTCGGGGTAAAAGAATTGCTGGAAAAGTTTCTTGAAGTAGCGCCTTTTCCACAAGGTCGTACTTCCAGCGAAAGACAAGTGCTGCCGGATGAACCTAAATTCTCGGGCTTTATCTTTAAAATTCACGCTAACCTCGATCCGCGTCACAGAGATAGAATCGCTTTCCTTCGTGTTTGCTCTGGTAAATTCGAAAGAAATAAATTCTTTCACCACGTTCGTCTTAATAAAGACATGAAATTTGCCAGCCCTTTTACCTTCATGGCCGATAGTAAGGCTTTGCTCGAAGATGCCTATGCCGGCGATGTGGTGGGTCTCTACGATACTGGTAACTTTAAAATCGGGGATACCCTCACCGAAGGAGAAAACTATATGTACAAAGGTATTCCGTCTTTCTCGCCTGAGATCTTTAAGGAACTCATTAACCTTGATCCAATGAAATCTAAACAATTAGAAAAAGGTATAGAACAGCTTACAGACGAGGGTGTGGCGCAGTTGTTCAGACAAGAACCAGGTAACAGAAAATACATCGGCACTGTCGGTGAACTTCAGTTCGAAGTGATCCAATACCGTCTCGAAAACGAATACAATGCCAAATGTCGCTTCGAACCGCGTTCGTTTTATAAAGCTTGCTGGATGACTGGTGATAAAGATGCTATCGCCGAATTCTGTAAATTTAGACAGAAAAATATTGTAAAAGATAAGGATGATAACCTGGTGTTCCTGGCCGAAACGGCATGGATTTTGAACACTGCTATGCAACAAAATCCGAAGATTGAATTTCACACAACTTCTGAATTTAAAATTTAAGCAATTGACTAATTGGAAAAAACTTTGTATGTTTGAATTAAAAATGGATACACTGAGGCAAAGCATATTGAGTACCTGTCTTTTCGCTTATTCAACCTTGCTGGCTCAAGACCAAGCTCAGGTAGAATTTATTCCCAGTCTAAAAAAAGGCGATAAGTTAGCCTATCAACTGGTGGAAACTAAATTCAAACAAAATCCCAATGGTCACTTCCTTTACCTCATGTTTGATACCTCATACATGGTGTTTAATGTGACAGAAAAAAATGATTCCCAAACTTTAGTAGATTTTAATTACGCCGATGCCATCATCGATGGTCAAATCTATAACGAACCGCCTCCCAAAAATCTCCCTAATTACCTCCGTACCGAAACCTACAAACTGGTGCTCGATAATACGGGTAAATTTATTGAACTCAGTAACTGGGAATTTTTTGCCAGTGTCCTGATCCAAAATCTTAAAATTCAGTATTCCGCCAATATGCTGGATTCGAATACACTCAAATACTATTACCTCTATTACCATAGCCAGGATAATGTAGAGAAGGCTGTCATTCCTCGTGTGCTGGAACTCTTCGATATTTTTGGAAAAACCTATTACCTCGAAAATAATTATAGTCTGGCACGAGAAATTGTCAATCCTTTTAAAGGTCGCAACCTTCTTAAATCTTGTACGTTCAAGCCTTTCAAAGATAGCAAATACCCTAACTCGGTGTTCTTCTCCGGTCAGGTGAAAACCAGTGATATCGATAACGAATGCCTCCAAGAAGATTATTATGCTTTCTTCAATGAAAAAAAACCAGATGATGACTCTGATCTGGTGCCACCTTATATCTACATGCAAGATACCTATAACTACCAATGGGGCACCATTACCAAACGCATCATTACCTATAATACCACCCATACAGTTTGGCTAGGTGACGATAAACAGGGTCTTGATCGTATTTATAAATTATACGCCTTCTAATCGTGCAATCTCAGTCGGTACGTTTCAACCTCCTCGCTTTTATAGCTTCTCTTTCTCTGCTCCTTATACTCTTCTACCAAAGCGATGGTTTGGAAGGTGGCATGGATTCCTGGATGCATTTTCTTAATTCGAAATATGCCTTCAAACACCCCGAACTCTTCCTCGATCAGTGGAATAAACCTGTCTTTACAGTTATAACAGCTCCCATCTGCCAAATGGGTATTCACGCTCTCGAATTGTTTAATATTCTTTGTGTAGCCCTTGCGGCGCTTCTTGTGTCTCTGGCTCTGAGACATGCCGGCTACCGCAACTCATGGCTCATTATTCCGTTCATGATTTTTACGCCAGTGGCGCTGCTCAATACCATATCCGGCCTTACAGAACCTCTGGCTATTCTCATGGTATCTGCCTTCATCTACCTCTGGACCATTTCAAAAAGAATTGCTGCCGTTATCCTGGCTGGTTTCTTGCCTTTTATTCGCACCGAAGGTTTCGTAATTGGCGGCGCTATTGTCTTTCTAATTATATCGTCTAAAGACTATAAATTACTGCTATGGCTATTTGTTGGTTCTGTCATGATGAACTTCCTGGGCTTCACCATTACAGGTCATCCGCTATGGATCATCACTGATAACCCATACGTCAATCACGAATTGAATGGAACCTTCGACCCAGGCAGTGGTTCGCTCTTGCACTTCTTTTACCAGGCGCGAATGATGTTCGGATTGCCTTTGCTTATACTCGGAATTTTGTCAACTTTGTTGCCTATTTGGTTGCGCTACAAAAAGCAGTCTCTACCAACTCTGCTCATGTTTGCACTCCTGGGATTCTGGCTTTATTTCTGGGCTCATACACTTATTTATTACCTCGGAATCCTTGGTTCTCATGGTCTAACGCGTCCAATGGCACTTCTGTCACCATTTCTGGGGCTCATGGCTTTCCTGGCATTCGATTACTTTACTACCAATCTTGGACACCAAATTCGAATAGCTTTAGCTTCTGTTTTAGCAATTTGGGTCATTATAACAGCTTACTTCGAAACCAATTTTCCAATGCCTTACGGTATTCATTCTACCGCCATCCCTTTTGATGCATCTCAAGAAAATTTTATCAAAGCCGGCAATTGGCTTCAAGAACAAAACTTGCTAAACAGGCGGGTAGTGCACCAATCGCCTTTCTTTAATGTCCATTTTAATAAAGATCCCTATGATATGAATGATGGCTACTGGATTTGGTCGATAGATAAGAAGGCCGACTGGACCAATGATGGTACCATCGTGATTTGGGATGGGTTCTCGGCGAAAAGGGAAGGTGGTATGCCGCTCGATTGGTTACTCAATAATCCTGCTTATAAACAATTGCATTTTATTGATGGACCACAAAGCATCAAAGAAGATCCAGACAGATTTGACATTTATATCTTCGAAAAAATACAGCTGTTAAACACCAAATAAATCGGCGTGTATTTTATAAGTAGTTCTGAAATCGTAATGTCTGTCGCCAAAACACTCAACCCAGGCAATACCTCTGGTTGCATTGCTAATGAAAACTTCGTCAGACATCACCACGTCTTCTTCTGTAATCTCGGTCTCTCTTATTTGATAACCCAAATCTTTTAGTTTGTTGATGATGTAATGCCGCATCACGCCGTCCAAACAATATTGGTTCAATCCAGGTGTTAAAATCTCATCACCCTGAACCAAAAATATGTTGGCATTGAACACCTCTGAAACATTGCCCTGCTCGTTAAATAACAAAACAGTGTCCACCTGGTGCTCTGTGGCATGTATACCTGCTAATACATATTGTATCGCTGATAATGGTTTGAAAAAGCTCAGGAAATTGGAGGGCTTTAATATTAAACCATAGGTGCCTAAACTTAAGCCCTTATCGTTGATGGGATAATTGCCAGTCGATTCAGACATCTCTATCATAAATTGACATTTATTCCGCTCAGGCGCATAAAATCCTTCGCTCTCTCTGTAAAAAATAATGCGACATCTGGCATGTACCCATCCATTTTTTAAACACATCAGTTCAATCTGATCCTCGAAATACTGCTGTGTCCATTTTTCATGTAGGGGTAAGTGGAACAATGTAGCAGCTCTCTGAATTCTCTGATAATGTAAATCAAATAGTTGGGGTTTTTTATGGATGATTTTTATACTCTCAAAAAAGCCGTCTCCGTATTTGTAAATACGACTTCTGGAACTAAAGATTTTGTCGTCGGCGTCAGTCAGTACCCCGTTAAAACTGATTAACATGGTTGCAATATAACATGTTTTTTGAATTACTTCTGAGAAAAAATTATATTTGTAGGTATATGTTTAAGAAACTACTGATTTTTACAGTTGTCGTTTTTTCTCATTTTAATGCTTTCTCACAAAACACAAATGACACCGTCCAGAATCCATATTGGATCAAAATGATGCAAGATAGAAGTGTTAACTTCTACCAAACCCAAAGAGCCTTTAATCTCTATTGGCAAAACAGACCTATCGAAAAGGGTAGTGGCTGGAAAGCCTTTAAGCGCTGGGAATGGCAAGCCCAAATGCTGGTTGATAGCCTCGGTAACTTCCCGGCTTTCGAATTGCAATACCAAGACCTCATCGATAAAATCAAAGAGGACGATAAATACTGGAATGTAGTAGCGCCGGCACTCGGACCGGGTTCTGTGCCTTGTAAAACGCAAGGCGACTGGAAACCCATGGGACCTACAGCGTTGCCTACCAACAACACCGGGCAGATGAATGGAATGGGACGCGTTAATGCCATAGCACTTCATCCAACTGATACAAATACGTTCTTTGTAGGTGCAGCAGCTGGTGGTATCTGGAAAACAACTAATGGTGGCTTAACCTGGTCGGTAAATACCGACTCATTGCCTACGCTCGGTGTGTCTGCTATCGCAATTACTAAATCTAATCCTTCTGTTATGTACTTCGGGTCGGGCGATCGTGATGCAGGTGATGCCGTAGGTTACGGTGTGTTCAAAAGTACCAATGCCGGTGCCTCTTGGAGTATCTCTAACTCTGGTATGGGTAACCGAACCGTCGGTAAATTAATCATCGATCCTAATAATGCCTCTACTTTATTGGCCGCTTGTAATGGTGGTATCTACCGTTCTACCAATGCCGGTGCGTCATGGACCCAGGTTTTCTCTGGTGGTTTCTTTAAAGATATTGTATTTAAACCCAATAATCCTAATGTGGTATACGCTACAAAAGATGGCCTGCTCTACAGATCCCTTAATAATGGCCAAACTTGGTCGGCGCTCACCAATGGTTTACCTACTACTGCTGTCTCAAGAGCTGTTATAGAAGTAAATGCGCTCGATCCTAAACTTGTCTATTTCTGGATCGCTAATGGTAGTGTACACAAGGGCTTCTACCTCTCAAGAGATAGTGGTACTACCTTCAGAACTCAGTCAACAACGCCTAATATCCACGATTACTCTACTACTGGTAGCGGTACAGGCGGTCAGGCTTGGTACGATATGGACATGGTCTCAGATCCTACCTCTGCTGCTATCATCTATTGCGGTGGTGTCAATATCTTTAAATCTAGCGATACGGGTAAAACATGGACCATAGCCGGTTATTGGGTGAACCAAATTCACGCGGATCAACATGAACTCGAGGCTGATCCCATCACCAAACGCATCTTCGCTGCCAATGATGGAGGACTCTATGCATCAAGAAATAAAGGTACTCCCTGGGTACCTCTTAAAAGTGGTCTAGCTATCGCTCAAATCTATAAAATGGATGCCTCCCGTACCAAAAAGGATATCCTCATTAATGGCTATCAAGATAATGGGACCGGTAATTATAACAATGGCTGGTATACCACTTACGGGGGAGATGGAATGGACTGTGCCATCGATCAAACTGATTACCGCTATAGCTACGGCGAACTGTATTATGGGAGTATTTTCCGGGTCTTTAATGTCAATGCACAAGCAACCATCGCCAATAATGGTTACATAGCTGCTGGTAGCGATACCATCAACGAATCTGGAGCCTGGGTGACACCTTTCACACTCAAAGAGGGTAGTGGTAATACCATGTATGTCGGATATAAAAACATCTGGAGAAGTAACAATATCAAAAGCTCGCCGGTAACATGGAAACGAATTTCGTATAACCTCGGTGGGGTTAATAACGTCGACTTCCGTGAACTGGAAAGTAATATCGCTAATCCTGATATCCTATACGCCTCGCGCTCCAATGGTACGCTCTTCCGTTCGGATAATGTTAATGCCACTACCCCGTCCTGGAATACCATTACCCAACCTGTATCTGGGGTCGTTAACGCTATCGAAACAGATCCTCGCAATGCCAATGTGGTATACATCGGTATCGGCGCCCGTGTCTATCGCTCGCTAAATAAGGGTGGTTCATGGACCCAGGTGGCCTCAACTTTATCCAATAATGTAGGTGCTATTCTGCTCGATACAAATAATAAAAAACGAGGTATATATGTCGCAACAGCCGGTGGTGGTGTATGGTACACCGATACCACTTTAAGCGTTTGGAGATACTTCAGTAAAGGTCTTCCAAATACTGCCAATGTCACCGACCTTGAAATGTATTACGAACCGACTCCGAAATGCAATTGCAGTGTGCTCTATGGCTCTACTTATAACAGAGGTAATTTCTATACCACCATCTATAACGATGGTACCAAAAAACCTGTTGCCCTGCTCGAATCTTATGATACAGTTGTATGCAGAACCAATACCATTACCTTTAAAGATAAATCATGTTACGCCCCTGGGCGCTTTAAATGGCAGTTTACACCTTCTTCGGTTGGTTTTGTAAATGGCACCGACTCTAGTTCATCTTCGCCTACCATCAGTTTTTCAACACCTGGAAAATATGCCTTTAAATTCATGGCAGAAAATTGTAATGGTACAGATACATTGTCCGGTATTGTTATCGCTGGTGATACCATCAGAACGGCTTGTACAACCAGTACCACTAACAGTGTCTCTGGCCTCGGTATTTTTAGCGTTGAATTAGGAACCCTCAATAGAATTTCTTCTGGCAGAAACCCTGAAGGGGCATACATCAATATGGGTTGCACCAAAGTGGTGAAACTTAAACGTGGTAAAAAATATACGCTTAAAGTTTTAACTGGTTCTACCTATACCGAACAGGTCAAAGCTTTCATCGACTATAACAATAATGGAACGCTCAACGATGCCGGTGAACTCGTATACCAACCTGCCGCGAACCTACAAACCCACATCGATTCGTTTACTGTGCCGATGACTGCCGTTACTGATAAAATCTTGCGTCTGCGCATCAGAAGTGATTATTTATCTATCGGTACCAACCCTTGCTCGACCCTGTCTTATGGTCAGACCGAAGATTACGGTATCTACATCGAATCGGATAACCTAACACCTAAATTTGTGTCTGATGTTTCTTCTAAATGCCAAGACTTATTTATCAAGTTTACCGACTCAACTAAAGGGGTGGGGGCAAGCTACTCATGGAATTTCGGTACAGGCGCTGTGCCGGCTTCGGCTACTGGTAAGGGACCACATTCTGTCAAATACACTTCTCCAGGTTATAAAAAAGTAGTGCTTACTGTCGATGGTAAAACCTATTCGAAAGATAGTGCAGTATTGGTGTACTCTGCACCTAATATTTCCATTGCTTTCACCAAAGGTGATAGTAGCGTTTGCCGCTATAAAGCATTTACCCTCCAAGCCTTCGATGCTAATAATGCCTCTCCATCTTTCCAGTGGCGATTGAATGGTAGCAATATCACCGACTCTACTTTTAGTGCTTTCCGCAAATCTGCTTCGGCCTATGCTGATAGTGGCTTATACTCTGTCATCGCTTCTACTGCTAATTGTAAAGATACCGCTTTCCAACGTGTCAAAGTGCGACATGTGCCTGTAAGCAGATTCTATGTAAATGATACAACCCAATGCTTCAATGGTCATGGATTTACTTTTACAAATGCCTCATCATTAACGCAAGGGACCTACAAAAATACTTGGCTCTATGGCGACAATACCTCTGATACCGGATACTCATCCAGTCATATTTACGCCCAATATGGTACCTATACGGTTAAACTTCGTTCGGTAACAAATTATGGTTGCGTTGATTCCTTCAGACAATTGGTCTATGTTTACGAAAATACTAAGCCAAATTTCTCTGCCAACCAGTCGTCTCAATGCTTCAACTCTAATAGCTTTGTTTTTACTAATTCCAGTACCCTAAACACGGGAACATACAATAGTCTATGGTCGTTTGGCGATGGAACATTTAGCAGTCTTAAAAATCCTCCTGCCAAATCCTATTCAACCTACTTCTCCAGCTATAAAGTAAAATTGGTCAACTTAACTGACAAATTGTGTAAAGATAGTATCGAGTCTACCATCATCCTTTTCCCTAATCCGGAAGCCTACTTTACAGTCAACGATTCTACCCAATGTGTCAGAGGTAATATGTTCAATTTTACCAATGCCTCAAAAATAAAAAGTGGTTCTTATACAAGTGCCTGGAGTTTCGGCGACTTGAAAACATCAACCCTGACTTCGCCTTCTAATACCTATGCCAGTGCTGGTATTTATACCGTTCGTTTAATCCTCAACAGTGTTCAGAATTGTAAGGATACCATGGATAAACCGGTAACAGTCTACCATCAGCCTAAAGCTCAATTTACTATCGCCGATAGTACCCAATGTCTCAAAGCCAATAATTTCTTGTTGACCCAGAATGCTTCCATCGCTCAGGGTTCCCTTAATCATATCTGGTTTCTGGGTAATGGCAATACTTCAGTGCTTAACGCTGTTAATGTCACATATCCAAAGGACACTTTTTATAATATCAAATTGAGAGTTATAAGCAACAATGGCTGTTCGGATAGTATTACCAAACAGGTAACTGTGTATGCGCAAACCAAACCTAATTTCTCTGTTAATAGCGCCAGTCAATGTTTCAAAGGCAATAGTTTTGTCTATACCAATTTGTCAATGCTTAAAACTGGTTCTTTCTCAAGTCTATGGAACTTTGGAGACCTTAGTTCTTCATCGGCTACAAATCCTCCGGCTAAAACTTATAACAGTTTTAAAGATTCTATACAGGTATCTTTGTATACCAATACCAACAATGCTTGTAAGGATACCTTTTCCAAAATGGTATACTTACTCTCTAGTCCGTATCCTAACTTCTCTGTCAACGATTCTGCCCAATGTGAAAACGAAAACCGCTTTAGCTTCACGGGTCTGGGTACATCTAATAATGGAACTCTAACTTCACGCTGGACTTTCGGTGACGCTGCATCAAGTACTTCTGCCAGTCCTACTCACAGATATAGCAACAGTGGTTCTTATACCGTTAAATTGGTACTGACTTCACATCCAAATTGTAAAGACAGTATAAGTAAGAATATGCTTATTTATCCTAGTCCGCAATCGGCCTTTACTGTTAACGACTCCGATCAGTGTCTCAATGGCAATCGCTTTATCTTCCAAAACCAAACAACCATTAGCTCAGGTAGCTTTAATAATGCTTGGAAGTTTGGTGATAACAGTGTTTCAGCGCAGTTCAATCCTGCAAAAATATATGTTACGAAAGGTCAGTTTACCGTAAGCTTAATTGCTACAAGCAATAACAATTGTACCGATACGATTCTACATGATGTGATGGTGCTTGAGTCGCCGACAGCTAAATTCACACTATCAGATTCTGTCATCTGCTTCAGAGCCAATGCTATAACTATGACAGATCAATCTATCAGTACCAAATCATACAACCGATCATGGTTTGCAGATGCGGCGCTCTTAAGTTCTACCAATTCAGTTTACAAACACAGTTTTGCCGATACAGGTTTCAAATCTATTCAATTGCTGGTTGTTACTAACGAGGCATGCAGAGATAGCAGCTCTAAACGTGTATACATTGCACCACATCCTGTCTTTAACGTCTCAGGTAAAAAGGCTGTTTGCAAAGACGATCTTCTGTTCTTAACGACTAGTCCCACTTCTTATAACTACCAGTGGAAATTTGATCAGGACATTGCCAGCACGGGCTCTACTTTCTCGAAATTGTGTTCTACTGCTGGTAACTTTAATCTTTGGGTTAATGCCACCAATAGTTTCAATTGTGCAGATACCCAAACCTTAGCTATTAAAGTTCATGCACTGCCTGTTCCTATCATTAACTTTGATGGTGTGTCTTCTGCCAATGGAAAAGGCATCGATATCACTGTAAGCGATGTTACCGGAATTCCGGTTCAAGCCCGAAACTGGATATTCTCTAATGGTAGCATCGGTAATAACATTAAAGAAGTATTGGTGTTTACGGATAGTGTTACTCTGATTGCAACGCTAACAATTGTCGATACAAACGGTTGTGCCGGAACAACAATAGCCAAACGCTTCTTCGTCATTCCTAACGACTATTTCTTGCCCAATACCATCACGCCGGATGGCAATAATATCAACGACGAATTTAAACTGAATGGTTTTGTACAAGTAAAGAATTTCTCCATGAAAGTATATAACCGCTGGGGGCAACAAGTCTTTGAAAGTATCGATCCGGATAAAGGATGGAACGGAACTTTTATGGGCGAATTGGTACCAAATGGTAATTATATATATATCATGGAATTTGAGGATATGAATGGCGTGAAATATGAGAAAAAGGGTTATATAATGGTGATGAGATAATGTTAGATCCTACAATTCTCACCGACCTGGTAACAGTAAAAATGCCCTTCGGTAAATACAAAGACCGATTATTATGTGATCTGCCTGTTTCTTATCTGGAATGGATGCATGCCCAAGGCTTTCCCAAAAGCAAACTGGGCATGCAATTGCATACCATCTACGAAATAAAAATTAATGGATTGGAAGAACTGCTGAAGCCACTAAAGGGTAGGAGATAGCTGTCTTTTGAACTTTTAGACATTCTGTCTATGTTGGATAGGTGCTAGAATTGAACTAAATATGTATCCTCTTTTATTTTTGTTGAATAAAGCTAATCTAAAACTTTATTATTTATATTTGAATTTCATTCGATTGATAAGTCGGATAACTATTCAATAAACTAAAATAAAAATCAATGAGCTCGGGATTTGAAATCACAAAACGCGCACTAGAAAACCTTCAAAAAAGGGTTAATCTAAAAGACTTTATCGAAGATATTATTCATAAAAAAGTACCTGAAAGTATTGATAAACCTGCCACTGAGGCTAATAATACTTTGGAAGGTATGCACAAACGCCAAAAATACTTGAAAGAAAAAACAGGTCACTCTTTCCCCAATCTGTTCGAAAAGTCTTGCATCCTCGACCCGGAATCTGTCAATGGCAATTGTGAAAATTTTATTGGAACTGCTCAAATTCCTGTAGGCGTTATCGGACCGCTAAATATTGTTGGCACTTCTGCCAAAGGCGACTTTTTTATTCCATTAGCAACTACAGAAGGTGCTCTGGTTGCCTCTTATCACCGTGGTGCAAAAGCCAGTAGAATGAGCGGTGGTGTCACAAGCGTGTGCTTTCTGGAAGGTGTTCAAAGAAGCCCTGTCTTTAAGTTCGATAATATGGGTGATATGGGTAAATTCTTAATCTTTACTATCGAACATGTCCCGAATTTTCAAAATATTGTCAGTCAAGTTAGCAAGCATGCTAAAATTCAAGATATCAAATACAATATCGAAGGTAACCAATTGATCATTAATATTGAATTTCATACAGGCGATGCAGCAGGCCAAAATATGGTAACGATTTGTACCAATCAAATTTGTCAATGGTTGGTCGAGAATTCGCCTTTTAAACCCAAAATCTGGTTCATAGAGAGTAATTATAGTGGTGATAAAAAAGCAGCCGCTGTCTCTTTTGGTCATGTTAGAGGTAGAAAGGTTTCGTCCGAAATTCATCTTAAAAAAGACGTGGTCGAAAAAATCCTAAGATGCAAACCCCAAGATATGGTGCAATACTGGCAAAGTAGTACCATGGGGGTTATTCAAAGTGGTAGCATTGGTGCACAGGGACACGTGGCCAATGGTCTGACTGCTCTGTTTATTGCTACCGGTCAGGATGTGGCTTGTGTCTCCGAAGCAGCCGTGGGTATCACGCGTATGGAACTAACCGAAGATGGAGGTGTTTATGCCTGTGTCACGCTTCCTAATCTTATCGTTGGCTCTGTCGGTGGCGGTACCTACCTGCCTACTCAAAGAGAATGCCTGGAAATGCTCGATTGCTACGGTGCCGGTAAAGTGCAAAAATTTGCAGAAATTTGTGGTGCGCTCTCCCTGGCTGGTGAAATCTCTATAGCCGCAGCCATGGCCTCTGGCCAATTTGTTCATGCCCATAAAAAATTTGGAAGAAAAAAATAATGAATAATTCTCATCTTTTCTCCCGATTGTGGTCGTATCAAAAAGAACGTTTCCCTCTATTATCACATGGAATTTTAATCGCATCCTTCACTTTTTCTGCTATGGCTTTCTCAAATATTTGTCGAAATGCTAACGGTTTTGAATGGTATGGTTTTGTGAAAGCTTTTGTCAATACATTTACAATATTCGCTTTATTGCGTATATCAGATGAATTCAAAGATCAAGAATATGATAAACTCAATCGCCCTTATCTTCCCGTTCCAAGAGGTCTCATCCAACTGAAAGAATTAAAGGTAATCGGTATCTCACTTTTATTGGCTCTAATTGGGTTCAATCTCTTTTTTGCCTCTGCTCAATTTTTATTATTCGTCGCGGTTCTCGTATACTTGTTCCTTATGTTCAACGAGTTCTTTACCGGGCATTGGTTAAATGAAAGACCTCTATTGTATGTTACCAGCCACATGTTGATTATCCCTTTGGTGGATACGCTGGCCAGTTCTTTCGATTGGATAAACGATAAGGCTGATTTAATGGGGCTCTTAATTTTTTTTCTGGTCTCTTTTCTCAATGGTTGCACGCTTGAACTTGGAAGGAAAATAAAATCTGAAGAAAATGAAGAATCTAATTCCTATTCTAAATCCCTGGGTTTTAAAAAAGCAATTATCATTTTCCACATTGTATTGGCGTCTACATTTTTAACCTGTTTAGCCGCTGCTGCTTATGCACACTTATCCATCATACATCATCATGTATTCATTGTGCTGTATGTGTTTGCTGCCGGTTTTGCTGTGGTTTACAAAAGAAACAGAACTTTGCGCAATGCCAAATATTTTGAAATGATCAGTGGTGTTTGGGCCGTCCTAATGTATCTGAATTTGGGATTGGGTATGTTCTTCTAAAATCTGTTATGAACAAGAATTCTGAACATATCGGCAATAAAGCCAAAAATTTATTGATGCTTCAATCAATGAATGTGTCTGTTCCACCTTTTAGCATTATTCCTTTCGATCGTCTAATGTCGCTTCTCGATAGTCGCCAATTGGCGTATACCCAAAAAAGTATTGAGTCTCTGGATATCCCCGATGATTGGATAAAAGAAATCATGGAGCAGCATAAAAATTGCAGAATATTCGCCGTTAGAAGTAGCTCAGGGGTTGAAGATTCTAATGATAAAAGCTATGCTGGGCAGTTCTTGTCTCTCTTAAATGTAGATGTTAATGGTCTGGCTGCTGCCATCAAAAGGGTATGGCTTTCTGTATTTGCTCAACATATTAACGCATATGCAACTCATGGTTCTGATCCAATTCCTATCTCGGTAATCGTTCAGGAATGTATCGAATCGGATATGTCTGGTGTCATTTTCACCATCGACCCAACCGACCAAACCAATGAGTCCTCTGTCATCAATGCTGTGTATGGTATGGGCGAAGGTCTAGTGTCTGGTCAGTTAGATGCAGATATGTACCATGTAAAAGACAATGTTATTACCTCTAAACTTATAGCGCATAAACTTGAAAAACTAATATATGCCGGTAATGATGGTCTGCAATTATCGCCTTTAGATGAAAATCTGCACAATGCTCAGGTGCTTTCTGATGAAAATTGCCTGAAATTATACGCCGCTGCTAAAGATATTGAACGCCAATTCAATCAGGCTCAGGATATCGAATTCTGTTTTAAAAATGACAAATTGTATATCCTGCAATGCCGACCGATTACTACGGTAAATTCAACTAAGCCCTATTTGATCTGGGATAATAGTAACATTATTGAATCCTATCCCGGTATCACTTTGCCTTTAACTTATTCTTTTATCAGTAAGGTTTATGGTGATGTCTATAAACAATTATGTGCCGTACTGGGGGTTACGCAAAATGTTATCGCCGATAATAATTATACCTTCGATAATATGCTGGGATTTTTAAAAGGTCGCGTTTACTATAATCTGTATAGTTGGTATAAATTATTGTCGCTCTTGCCAGGCTATAGTCTCAATGCTGGCTTCATGGAAAAGATGATGGGGGTGAGTGAGAAATTTGAACTCAAAGACTATAAAAAACCATCTGGTTTAAAAGAGTATGTCAATATTCTTCGCCTCGCTTCAAATATGCTTTACAACGCATTTACTCTGCCTAAAATGCGTCGAAAGTTCAGAAAAAAATTCTATTTAGTGCTGGATAACTTTTATGCATCTGACTTAGACAGTGCCGATGCAACTACTTGTATGCATGCTTACCTGGATTTTGAGAAAACGCTCAGCGTCGAATGGAAGGCGCCTCTGGTCAACGATTTTTTTGCAATGATTTACTATGGGGTGTTTCAAAAGTTCGTGGCTAAAAATGATAAATTCTTTCCTTTAGGTCATAACCATTATCTGAGCTATACCGGAAAGGTAATTACGGTTGAACCGTCTGTGCTTCAACAACAAATGATTCACACCATCAATAGTAATGAAGAATTGATGGCTTTATTCCTTCAAGATGAATTGTCCATTTATAATTGGATACAATCTCATCCTGAAAATTCTTTCTCAAAACAGTTTATATCCTATATCAATAAATGGGGTGATAGATGTTTTGCTGAGCTTAAACTCGAAACAATTACCTACAGAATCGATCCATTGCTCTTTGTTAAAATTCTTAAGAAAACCTACAATCAGAAAGTACAATTGAATGATTCTAATAACACAACCAACAATCAAATCAAACTACCTTGGTTGAAACGTGTCGTGTTTAATTTTCTCAAACACAAAGCCATCGATACTGTCAGTGAAAGAGAAAATCTTAGATACGAACGTACCAGGGCTTTTGCTGCTGTAAGACAAATTTTCTTGCGTATTGGTACTTTAATGCACGAAGCTGGTGTTATCGATAATCCAAGAGATATCTTCTACTTGGGGAAAGATGAAATCTTTAATTACATACGCGGAAGTGCGCTGCAAATCAATCTCAAATCATGCATCGATCTCCGTAAAACTGAATTTCAGAATTTTATGTCAGAACCCGAACAAGCGGCGCGAATTAGAACAGAAGATATGGTGTATGCCAATTCTTTTGCCCGTAGTGCCAGTGCTTCCGAATCTGATTTAAAGGGTATTCCTTGTAGTAAGGGTGTTGTTAAAGCTCAGGTCAAAATTGTACACTCGCCCGATGATATCGAAGGTCTGGAAGGTAAAATTATGCTGACTATTTCTACCGATCCGGGATGGGTATCCGTATTTCCTCTGCTGTCTGGTATCATCGTCGAAAGGGGGAGTGTTTTAAGTCATGCTGCTATTGTGAGTCGCGAAATGGATATTCCTTGTATCGTAGGGGTTAAAAATATCACCAATACCCTAAAGGATAATCAATGGATCGAAATGGATGGTACTACCGGAATTATAAAATTGATTGATTAACCAATGACCAATAAAAAGCCTGATTTTTCTTTCATTCGTTATGCCAATTGCTGGGAGGATGCAGATTTGCTGTACAAAAATTTAAAGCCTTCCAAAGGCGATAATATTCTTAGTATTGCTTCTGCTGGTGATAATGCTCTCGGATTTCTGGCCTTCGATCCCGAACTTGTCTTGGCCTTTGATGTTAATCCAACCCAATTGTTTCTCTCCGAACTAAAACAAAAAGCGATTCAATACCTGGATTATGAAGATGTGCTTAAATTTCTTGGCGTAAATGAATGCCATGATAGATTGTTGTATTTCAATTCTATTCTACCAAACTTGAGTCCCAATGCCCAAGTCTATTTCAAAAACAATCTTAACTTGATCCAAAATGGCATCATCTACTCGGGTAAATTTGAAAACTATTTTAAACTCTTCAGTCGTTATGTCTTACCGCTGATCCATTCTAAATCGACTGTTGATGCACTGTTCCGTCCAAAAAATGCGCAACAACAACTCGACTTTTATAATAACAAATGGAACAAGCGCAGATGGAAATGGCTGTTTAAATTGTTCTTCTCTAAAACCGTTATGGGTAAGTTTGGTCGCGACCCGGCATTCTTCAACGAGGTAAAATCGAATGTGGGCGATGAAATATTTAAAAGAGCCGAAAATCACTTGTCTTCTGTGCTGGTGTCTCAAAACCATTTTCTCGAATTTCAGTTAAAAGGTGCCTTTAAATTAGGATTGCCTTTTTATCTCCGACCAGAAAACTTTCATTCCATTAAAGCCAATAGTCATAAAATTAAATTTGTTAAAGCCTACCTGACAGAAATTCCTACTAACGAAAAATTTGATTGTTTTAATCTTTCAAATATCTTTGAGTACATGAATGTCGAAACATTTAATCAGCAAGCCGAACATATTAAATTACTCGCCAATCCTCAAGCGAAAATTGCTTACTGGAATCTTCTGGTGCAAAGACAACTTGAACGTTGTGACAGTAACTATAAGGCTATTCCAGTAAATGGAAATGACCTTTGCTTCTTTTATCAATCCATGCACCTAAATACTTTGTAACCTTGCATCTAATTACAAATGTTCTCATATTGTCTGCTTATTTTTTAATGGCATTCGCTATTGGAGAAATAGGCTATCGATTTTTCAAAATCCAACCTGAATACACCAGGAAGTGGAGCCATATTAGCAGTGGTTTTCTGGCTCTGCTTTTTCCATTTATGATCGATGATTGGCTATATGTGGCCTTAATTTGCTCAAGCTTTACTGTCATATTGGTCGCCAGTAAGCCGCTGGGACTTTTACCTTCCATTAATGCAGTCAATAGAAAAACATATGGCAGTATACTTTTTCCGCTTGCTGTGCTGATCTCTTTTTTGGCGTATAAGTTTTCCGGAAATCAATTGGCTTTCTATTTCCTTCCTGTACTTACTTTGGCTATTTCTGATATGTTGGCAGCTATTGTCGGTAAAAGATTTCCGATTATTCCTATCTCTTCATTCAATGAAACCAAAAGTTTGGGTGGCTACCTGGCCTTTGTTATTTCAAGTGTCTTGATTTTTATATCTATGAGTCTTTTTGGTGAAAAGCTCTCAACGTCCTCTATTCTGCTTATTCCGCCCATGGTTGCTTGTGTCGAATTGTATAGCCCAAAAGGTGCAGATAATATAACAATCCCTCTGGCTGTAATAACTGGACTGTATATTTTCAATTAATATGATTTGGGAATTTGAATATCATGATTCGAAGGGTTTGGATGCTTTATGCCAGATTAGAAATACGCTTTACTCTAATCCCTATGATCAATATTTGTCTGAAAATATTATTCTGAATGCTGGTATTAAAGGGTTTGTATATGAAGATAAAACAATGCCCCAGGCGGGATTGATGCTCTATCATTCTGATGTAATAATAGAGCATCAGAAGGTCGTTTTCTTCGGGTATTTCGATGCGCTTAATTTCGATGCTGGTAAATTAATTGTCCATTACGTCATCGATTATTGTAAGGCAAATTTTCCCAATACGATTTTAGTAGGACCCGTAAATGGAAGTACCTGGGGTAACTATCGCTTGCCTCTTAACGCTTTCGAATCACTATTTCCAGGTGATATAGTCGGTATAGACTATTATCCTGAATTGTTTAAAGATCTTGGTTTTGAAGTATTCTGCAAGTATTCAACGCATATTCAGTCTGTTTTAATCCCTGATTCTTCCATGCCCGCCAATGGATGTACAATCGAATATCTCAATAAATCTGAAATAATGTCCAGAATGAAGGAGATATATGATTTGAGTTTAGAGGCTTTTAAAACCGCTCCTTTATTTCAAGCAATCAATTTTATACATTTTGAAGCCAAATACAATCAAAACTTGAAATACCTCGATACCAAATTCATGCCTTTTGTTATGGATGAAAATAGTAAAATCGTAGCGTATTTACTGGCTTACCCTGCTTATGATAAAGAGGCACTAGTTATAAAAACACTGGCTCGAAAATCAGGTAGACAATTCGCCGGATTAGGAAAATTACTGGCTAACGAATTGGTCAATAAAGCAATTGATTCAGGGTACACCAAGATTTATCACGCCCTGATGAACCAATCAAATGTTTCTAAAGTTCTCTCCCGAAATATTTCTGGAACGCCTTGTAAAACATACGCTGTCTTTAAACATCAATTGTGAAAATATCTTGAAAAACCATCTGAATATAGTAAGTCATTTTCTAAAAAAGGCTGAGTCATCGCCTGAGTTCATCGCTATTGAAGATAAAGATCAATCGTATTCTTACAAAGAATTAAATCATCTGGTGCGCGACTTCACTGCTTACTTTGATAAGTTGGGATTACATGAAGGAACCAAGGTGATAATTCTACATAAATCCTGTGTCGAATTGTTTGCTGCAATTCTGGCTTTACTGGGTAAAGGTTGCTCAGTGGTTTTTGTTGAAGAATGGTCTAAAATATCGGATATTACCGCTTGCTGCCAAACCATTCAATGTGATTACATTATCACCGGTTGGAAAGGTAAATGCATTCGTTTATTCAATCAAACACTTCGTAAACTTAGTTTACTAAATATCCATTCAGTGCCGAAATCTGGAAACCAATCTTTAACTCCGGTTTTAATGGATGATACATGTCCTGCCATTATAAGTTTTAGTTCTGGAAGTAGTGGTGCTTCTAAAGCGGTTGTAAGAACACATGGCACCTTAAATGCTCAGTTTAATGCGCTTAAAAAACACATAAAACTGGTTGATACAAATAGAATGTGCACCAATTTCCCTGTCGTTATTCTCCTAAACCTGGGACTTGGTATCTGCACAGTTCTCTCAGAAAACATCGTCATGTCAAATCTTAAAAAAAGTAAAATAGGGGACTTGTATCACGAACTATTGTCTAAATCCGTTACCCATCTCGCTATATCGCCCTTCTTACTGATAAACCTTGCTAAATATACTTTAAATCAGTCTTTGAAACAGTTAAAATTCAGTCAGATCTTAAGCGGTGGCTCTGCGTTTTATCCCAAATATGCTGAAATGGTTCTAGCGGCTTTCAATTGTAATGATATTGACATTTTGTATGGCTCTTCCGAAGCTGAACCTATAGCCTCATGCAAAGCGCAATCTATAGTGGATAATAGGGGAGGTCGCGGACTCTTTGCCGGTAAGGTAGATGCTACTACTCAATGCATCATCGGTTGTGTTACAGAGTCTAAATTTATTAGGTCTGAGCTCAATTCAATAGGTGAAATCCTCGTTAGTGGCGATCATGTGGTTAAATTCTATCTTAACTCTGATCTGGCGTTTCAAAAAAATAAAATTTCTTTAGATGGAGTTCTATGGCACCGAACCGGTGATTTCGGTTATTATGATGACAATGGATCTCTGTTTCTTACCGGACAGCCAATCCAAACATTGTCTAATCAGGTGCTTTTCGATATTGAAAAAAGTCTGGTGGAAATTGATGGGATAGAATTAGGTACTATCATCGACAATAAGGCCTATATACAACTAAGCAAGAATCGTTTTAAATCAAATGTCAGACAAAAGCTTATGGAACTATACCCTGACTTAAATTCTATCCAATTCTTGCAACTGCCCTTGGACAGACGCCATAATGGAAAAATAAAATACCAAATTCTAAAATAAACGCCAATCGACGATTAAAATAGTCTTTGGCCTAATAAAGGACTATTTTAATTGAATAAAACAGAAGTGTGCTAATAGCTGCCTTAATTGGTATTTACTCTGGTAAAGTTAAAAACAACTTCACCTTCGTGCATTTTTAAGATGTGGTCGGATAAGATGTCTACTTTGAAATGCCTGATTGTATCTGGCTCGGCATACTTCAAATGCAAGGTGTGATCGGTATACGACCATTTGCCATACATGTGCTTGTTTACCGAACTGATGTGGTACTCAAATAAACTATCGGCTTGTAAAATCATCACATCATTATCGCCTATGGCAAACAATGATTCATGATTCTTCTCCACAGAGGTATATTTCCAGTTGCCTGTCATTAATGAGGCCTCAGACTTGTAATTACAAGCTGTAAGCATTGTAAATGCTAATAGTAAAATCAGCTGACTATTTACGCTTGTCAATTTCATCTCTGATTTGGGCTGCTTTTAAATAATCTTCGTTGCGCAAGGCCTCATCTAATAAGTCCTCTAACTCTTCAATTGTCTTTCCCTGATACTTCTGCTGGATGTTCTTTTCGCTGCTGGCAGGTGGCTCGTTGTTGTCGCGACCTGGTTTGTCAATATCAGCTTCATCAAGTACTATACCTGCTTGTTCTAAGATGTCCTCTGTTGTGAAAATAGGGCAGTTGTACCTAACCGCTATGGCTATAGCATCGCTGGTTCTGCAATCAATATTAATGCTTTCATCCGCATTCTCACATACCAATGTGGCGTAAAATACACCTTCCTTCAATAGATGTATAAAGACTTCCGTTACCGTAAAGTTTAACTTCTTGCCCAAAACCACAAATAAGTCGTGCGTCAATGGACGCTCTGTATTGATGCCTTCTAAAGGAATGGCAATAGCCTGCGCCTCAAACTGACCAACTATTATCGGTAATTTGCGATCGCCACTGACTTCATTGAGGATTAAACTGTATGACCCTTTAATCTGTGAAGGCGCTATGCCATATATGTCTAGCTCGACTTTCTTCAAACTCTGATTAGTTTTTTGCAGCTTTGGCTGCCTGAATCAACTGTGGCAATACTTCAAATGCATCACCAACTATACCGTAATCTGCCGCTTTAAAGAAAGGTGCTTCCGGATCTTTATTGATGGCAACAATCACTTTACTACTACTCACACCAGCCAAATGCTGTATAGCACCTGAAATACCTATGGCTATGTATAAGTTAGGCTTAATGGTGATACCAGTCTGACCCACGTGCTCACCATGTGGACGCCAGCCCATATCACTTACCGGTTTTGAACAAGCTGTAGCAGCCCCTAATAAATCGGCTAACTCTTCAACCATGCCCCAGTTTTCCGGACCCTTCATACCTCTACCTGCTGATACCACAACCTCTGCTTCTGTTAACGGAATTTTACCGCCGGCTTTAGATGTAGATGTGATAGTGGTCTTAGCTGCACCGCTGCCAGTCACAGTCTCTGTGCTGATGCTAACTGCCTGCTCTTTTAATTCTGTACTATTTGGTGTAATGGCAATCAATTTGTTGGCTTTGTCTAATGTGACATAAGCAAAACCTTTTCCTGAAAATACACCACGCTTTACCTGAAAACCATTGCTGGTCTCTGGTAAGGCTATAACGTTGCTGGCCATTGATGCATTCATGATAACCGCAATTCTTGGTGCAATCGATTTGGCTTCGTAAGTATTGGCTACAACCACCTGGGTGATACCCTGCGCCATCATCACTTTAGCAATTTCATGACCGTAAACCTGAGCATCAAATGCAGCAATACCTTCAATTACTACCAATTTGCTAACGCCATAACGGGCTAATTTTTCTGCCTCACCAGCATTTGGTGCTCCGACACATACTGCTGTTACATTGCCATTGCTGATTTGAGAGGCATATGAAGCAGCTTCTAATACTGCTTTCTTAAAGATTCCTTCTGAGTTTTCTGCGTATATTCCAGTCATGTTCTTATGCGATAATTTTGGCTTCGTTCTTTAAAATATCTATTAATTGTCCTGCGTTTTGTGCATCTATCATCTTAACAGCTTGCTTGGCTGCAGGTGTTTCAAATTTAACGTAAGTGCTGGCAACTTCTGTAGATGCTGGTTCAACCACATTCAGTGGCTTAGTTCTGGCTGCCATGATGCCTTTCATATTCGGAATTCTAGGCTCACATAAGTCTTTCTGTGCACTGGCTACCACCGGCAATGAACAACTGATGCTTTGTCTGCCGCCATCTATATCTCTCTCAAATGAAGCAACACCATCCTGAACATCCATCTTGGTGCAAACATTTACGGATGGCCAGTCAAGCAAGGCGCCTAACAAACCACATACCTGTCCGCCGTTATAATCAATGCTCTCTCTACCAGTTAATACCATGTCATATCCGTTGGATTTAACTATAGCAGCAATTTGCTCTGCTACAAACTGCGCGTCTTTTGGCTCTGCATTAATTCTGATCGCATCGTTGGCGCCAATCGCTAAGGCTTTTCTAATAACAGCATCTGCATCCGCAAGTCCAACCGTTGCCACTGTGACTGTGCCACCAGATTTTTCAGTGATCTCTAAAGCACGTGTTAATGATAACTCGTCATATGGATTGATGATGAACTGAACACCCGCTGTGTTAAATTTGGTGTCGTTGTCGGTAAAGGTGATTTTCGTCGTGGTATCTGGCACCACACTCATGCACACTAGAATTTTCATTGATACTCTTAAATTATTTTGCAAAATTAAGTATAAAATGTGCTAAGAAAAAATGAGTTTTGCAAAGTAATTAACAATTTCAAAATGTATGGATAGAGTCGCGCAAATCAAACAATTACTCGCCTTAACACCCGATGATGTTTTCCTCAATTATGCCTTGGCCATGGAACATATCTCTGCGAATGATATGCCTGCGGCTATTCATCAACTCGAATTTATTAAATCTGCGAACGCCGATTATCTGCCTCTGTATTATCAATTGGCTAAATGCTATGAAGCCAATAATCAAAACGATCTGGCTATCTCTGCCTATGAGGCTGGTATGGAAGTGGCTAATAAGTCTGGTGATCGTAAAACGCTAAACGAACTGAGAAGCGCTCTCGAAGAATTGACCTTTTAATAGCTTATGGAACTGGAAAGTAAAAACCCACATTTTAAACAAACTGTTATCAATAAAATGGCCATCAACCATTTTATGAATTTTATTGGCTTCGAACCTACCAGCATTGAAGCTGGTTACATCGAAGGACAAATTCTTCTTCAACAACACCACCTTCAACAAAGCAATTTTGTGCATGGGGGCGTTACGTCTACAGTGGCTGAACTGGTGATGGGTTTCGCCGCTTTTACGCTGGTGCCTGAAGGGATGGGTACTGTTACATCCGATCTTAAAGTGGCTTATCTGCGACCAGGTATAGGTGATAAACTCATTGCCAAAGGTCGGGTTATTAAAGCCGGTAATATGCTGTTCTATTGTGAAGCGGATATCATCTGTGTACATCCCGAAAAGGGTGAACAACTCATCGCCCGTGGCTATTCAACCATGTGCGCCGTTAAACACTAACGCCATTTGCTTACCAATGGCATCACTCTGCCTCTGCCAAATGCTTTCTTGCTCACACGTAAAATTGGAGGGGCCTGGAATCGCTTATACTCGCTGTTGTTAACCAGTTTAATGACTTTTTCTACAACAGCTCTGTCTTGTCCTGATGCAATGATATGTTCCGGATCTACCTGATCTTCTACATATGCCCTCAATATAGCATCCAATACCGGATACTCTGGTAGACTGTCACTGTCTTTCTGATCAGGGCGCAACTCTGCACTCGGTGCTTTATGGAGGATGGCCTCTGGTATTCGCTCGCCACTGCGATTGATATACTCTGCCAACTGATATACTTCTGTTTTAAATACGTCTCCTAAAACACTCAAACTGCCACACATGTCGCCGTATAAGGTCGAATACCCTACAGACATTTCACTCTTATTGCTGGTATTAATTAAAATATTGCCTAACTTGTTACTGATGGCCATTAAATATACGGCTCTGCTTCTGGCTTGTATATTCTCTTCCGCTAATCCGAAACTCATACCCGCAAACAAGCCACTCAATCCTTGCTCAAAGGTCTTGAATACATCCGCAATTGGAATAATCTCATATGGATTGCCCAATAACTCTGATAAGCGCTTTGCATCTTCTACACTGCCTTCCGAACTGTACTGTGATGGCATTAATATCGCTAAGACATTCGCGCTACCTATGGCATCACTCAATAAGGCCTGAACCACTGCCGAATCAATGCCGCCTGACGAGCCCAATACGGCTTTCTTAAAGCCCATCTTACCAAAATAATCTCTGATACCAAATACTAAGGCGTCATAAATCTGGGCAATATTATTGGTCTCTGTATTAGCCAATGGTTCATAAATATTAGCTGTATCGTATATAACGAAATCTTCTTTGAAGGAAGATAATTGAACAATTGTCTGTCCATCGCGATTCAATACCACCGAACTGCCGTCAAATATTAAATCGGTATTGACGCCCACCTGATTCACATACACCAATGGCAACTGAAATGCTTTGCTCTGCTTTTGCAAAACTTCCATGCGCTCCTGCATCTTGCCCTGATTAAATGGTGAAGCGGATAAATTAATGATGATGTCTGGTGCATCCTTTGCTATTAATGCCAACGGATTGTCCTGATAATCGAACCTGTCCATTTCATGCCACAAGTCCTCACAAATGGTTACCGCCATGCGCCTTCCTTTTATTTCAACTGTTTTGAAAATATCGTTGACTTCAAAGTAACGCGACTCGTTAAATACATCGTATGTGGGCAATAATGTTTTATATACAACGCCACTCAATCGTCCTTCTGATAAAATACAGGCTGTGTTATACAAACGTCTGCCTGTCTCTTCAGGATTCTCCATCGGACAACCGACAATGGCTGTAATGCCATTACAATGACTGGCTATCTTGTCTATGGCCAATCTACACTGATCAATAAAATGCGGATAGTCTAACAAATCATCTGGTGGATAGCCACTAACAGCCAACTCACTAAACACTACTAAATCCGCACCAGCAGACCTTGCTTTATTGATGTTTGAAATAATCTTTTCTGAATTGCCTTCTATGTCGGCAATGATATAGTTGAGTTGAGCGAGCGCTATGTTCATGTATGTTGGGAAGGGTGACTTCCTCTGTGCTTAGAAAAATAAACCTATCTCTAATCCTACAACGTTGTTAATGGCTTTGGTTCTGTTGTCATCCAAAAAGTCGGTGAAGCCGTTGTTGAAACGTAAACCTGAATAAAAGCTGGTGTTGCCGCTCAAGTTATATTCTATTCCCGCACCAAGTATCATGGAGGCTCTGAAAACATTGATGTTGTCAGTATATCCTACAAAATCAAAACGATCGTTCTCGCCATCATTTGGGATGTATTTCTCGTCTGTCGGAAAATTCTTAATGTTGCCGTTAGTAGGAGAGGCCAGGGTGCTCACATTGCTGCCAATGATAAAACCTGGCGCTAAACCAAATTGTCCCCAATAACGCATGCCATTGCTCTCTTTGGTTCTGAACTTGAATGTCAATGGAATCTCGACATACTTTAAATTGTATTTGTAGCTGATCTTGTCATATTGCCCTACGCCTGGTAATGTTTGCATAGTGGTGTCTTTCATCTTAATCTTGTTAGACATTGAACTTACCAATATCTCGCCTGAAAAATAATAGTTGTCTGCCAAACGAACATCCGTCATCACCCCAAAAGAAAATCCAATGCCCGTGCCGTCCTGTAAAACATTATTGGTTTTTGGCTTCGCCCAGTTAAATCCTGGAATGATTTTAAAACCTACTCTGAAATCCCTGTCATCCTGCGCCATCAAACTTTTACCGAAAAAAATACTTAATGCTAATAAAAGTGAATACTTTGTCGTTAATTTCATATCAAATAATGTTTTATTTGCACAAAAATGAAGAAATTTTTCCAATTAACAGCTACAGCATTTGCAGTATTTTTACTTTTATTTTACACATCATGTTCGTCAAATCGCCTGGATGTAGACATCTCTGAAATCGATGTAAAACTGGATATTCGCCATTTTGAAGACGACTTGTTTGAAAACAAACTCAACGACTACCCGTCTTTCTTTAAAAAATACCCTTACTTCCTATCGGACTATACGCTGGGAATCCTCAATTTTCCTTTTAATACTGCCGAAGAGGCTTTCCCTCAACTCATGCTTTATAAAACTGATGTCAATGTCAGAGGTGCCTACAATGAGGTGAAAGCTAAATACGCTAATTTTAAACCTTATGAGGAAGAATTAACTACAGCCTATAAGTACTTTAAATACCATTTTCCTGATCAGAAAATTCCAAGCATCATTACCTATTTCTCTCACTTTAGTTTCTATATGAATGTCGTGGGCCAGGATTATATTGGTATCGGTTTGGATATGCACATGGGCGAAAACTTTAAGTACTACGAATACGCTGGTATCGAAAAATACTGGCGCAAAAACCTCATTCCTCAATCTATCGTTACCAACCACATGCTGGCACATGCCAACGATCTGTTTCTGAAAACCAACAGAAAGAAAAACTTCATCGACGAGATGATCTATCAGGGTAAACTGCTCTATTTCTTGGATGCTACAACGCCGAAGGTGCCCGACTATATTAAAATTGGCATGACCCAAAAAGAGTTCGAATGGTGTCAAGCCGAAGAACACAATATCTGGGCCTTTATCGTTAAAGAAAAATACCTCTATGATACGGAGGCTAAAAACTACGAGCGTCTCATTAACGAGGGCCCTAAAACTATTGCTCCTGGTGTGCCACCTGATGCACCTGCTAAAATTGGTAAATACGTTGGATGGATGGCTGTTCGCCAATACATGAACGAGAATTCTGATGTCTCTTTAAGTGAACTCATGAACGATGGCAACGCCGAACAAATTCTGCAAAAAAGTGGTTACAAACCTTAACCAATCGTCATATGCGTAGTGGCATATTTGAAGTCGGCCGATAAAGCCTTTGTACTCAAAGAGTAGGCGAGTGTAATGATGCCAACACGACCAATAAACATGGATATGGTAAGTAATATTTTACTGGCATCTGTTAAGCCTGAAGTAATACCTGTCGTTAAACCAACTGTAGCAAAGGCTGAAACCGCCTCATACGCTAATCGGATTGGTTGTAAATTGGGCTCAAAATAGGTTAAAAGGGTAGTGGCCAACAAAACAAATAAACCTGAAAATATTACAACTGCAAAGGCTTTGTAAATTAACTCTATTGCAATTGTACGATTACTAATTGATACTTCTTTCTTGCCTCTGATAGTGCCAATGACGGCAACCATCATCACAATGAATGTACTGGTCTTAATACCGCCACCTGTTGATGCTGAAGAGGCTCCAATGAACATCTGAAAAATACTAATCAATATTAATATGTTCGGAAGATTCTCTAAATTGATACTGTTAAATCCGCTGGTTCTTAGATTCACCGACTGAAAAAAGGTAATGGCTATGAGTGCAATCGGACTCTTGTCAGCATACTTCTCGTCGGCATAAAAGAAATAAAAGGCGGCCATACCTAATACAATCAATACTATAGAGGTGTATACCGCAACTTTAGAACTTAACTTCCACTCTTTCCATGGATGCATCAATCTATCTCTTAATTGCATTGGTGAAAAAATATCTCTAATCACCGGAAAACCTAATCCACCAAAGAAAATTAAAACGCCCATAAAAATATGCAACATGTATAACTCAGTCGCCAATGGTGTCTCAAAATTATACTCTAAGGTGCTGAATCCTGCATTGCAAAAGGCGGAAATACTGTGAAACACTGAGGCGTAAATCTTTTCACCGGTGCTGCTAAACTGAAAATCTCCCCACAAAACATATATCCCTATCGCGCCTAATGCCTCAATTATAAAGGTCATTACCAAGATCCGCTTGATCAGAAAATAACTACCACTCATATTCTCTGCATCCAACAACTCATTCATCGCAATTTGATGCTTAATGCCTATGCCTTTCTTCATGAAAGAGGCAAAGAATGATGCAAAGGTTAAAATGCCAATACCTCCTAATTGTATCAAAAATAAAATAACTAACTGCCCCTTTACATTGAAAAAAGTTGCGGTATTCACTACCGTTAATCCCGTTACACAACTGGCACTGGCACTGGTAAATACGGCATCTACAAAGTTTAACCACTGCCCGGTATAATTACACCCAGGTAAGGTCAGTAAAAAACCGCCTCCCAATATCAATATGACAAATGATAATATAAATAGTGTGGTGGGCTTTAGCCTACTGGTGTAAACAGAGTTAATGGATTTGACCAATTCTATTCCTACAAAAAACAATAAGAAAAATTGAATGAAGAAGTGGTAAATCGATCGATAATTATCTATACCCAAACGAATCAACAACTTCTCTAGTATTGGGTGACCAAACAAATAATAACTAATTCCATCGTAAATAACCAATAGTATTAAAATACCTTCTAAGGCATTGCTCGTTAAATACTGTAGCTTGTCTTTTGACAGCAAATATTTGATGATAAAACTGAAAATAAATACCAAATAGAAAAATCTGGTAATAAAAATCAATAACTGAATGTTCTCTTGAGAATGATTAAAACCAAATCGGTATATCATCATGGCCATAACCATTAATGATGATACAATCGAAAAAGCTCTAATTAAACGTAGTATGACTTCTTCATACTTAAATAAAAATAACGATATGCGTTTTCTGAATGTCAATTGGACTATTGCTG
>JACCDH010508329.1_pt1:62500-64584 | contig 64584 bp, 67 predicted proteins | sample 7442481 | NCBI WGS metagenome assembly JACCDH01 (sample SAMN15323433, study PRJNA562643) | freshwater metagenome | isolation source: river surface water | place: USA:Blue River Watershed | collected 2017-08-15 | reverse complement strand
ACCTGCTTTGGGAGCAGGGTGCCGTAGGTTCAAATCCTACTATCCCGATTTATGTCAAAAAATTAACCAAACTTTTAATCTTAAAAATTACTATTTTTTAAAAAAGAGAAAAAAATTTTAACTTATTTAGAGAGAAAAGAAAAAATCATGTATAATATATTTTGAAAACTCATATTTAACAAATAGGTAAACATATTAACTATTTTTTATTTTTTATGAGAGTTTCATAGATTTCCGTCTCCCGAAAGGAGAAAATCAATGGCAATAAGCTCAACAGAGCGTCGTTCAAAAAACGTACAAGTTTTTGTAGAAAAAGACGCTGTCGAAACTAGTTTCGCAAAATGGGCCCAACCAGGACATTTTTCAAGAACTTTAGCTAAAGGTCCAAAAACAACAACATGGATTTGGAACTTACATGCAGATGCTCATGATTTTGACAGTCAAACAAATTCATTAGAAGAAGTTTCTCGTAAAATATTCAGTGCACATTTTGGTCAATTAGCAATCATCTTTTTATGGATTAGTGGAATGCATTTCCATGGTGCATACTTCTCTAACTACTCTGCTTGGTTAACAGATCCAATCAGTATTAAACAAAGTTCACAAGTTGTTTGGCCTATCGTTGGTCAAGAAATCTTAAATGCTGATGTTGGAGGAAATTTCCAAGGTGTTCAAACAACATCAGGTTGGTTCCAAATGTGGAGAGCAGAAGGTATTACTAGCGAAGTAGAATTATATTGGACTGCAATTGGTGGTTTAGCGATGTCGGCAATTATGTTATTTGCTGGTTGGTTCCACTATCATAAAGCTGCTCCAAAATTAGAATGGTTCCAAAATGCTGAATCAATGATGAATCATCATTTAGCAGGTTTATTAGGGTTAGGTTGTTTATCTTGGTCTGGCCATCAAATTCATATCGCATTACCAATTAATAAACTATTAGATGCCGGGGTTTCACCACAAGAGATTCCTTTACCACATGAATTTTTAATTAATCGTGACTTAATGGCACAATTGTATCCAAGTTTTGGTAAAGGTTTAACACCATTCTTTAGTGGTAACTGGAGTGAATATTCTGACTTTTTAACATTTAAAGGTGGTTTAAATCCAGTAACTGGTGGTTTATGGTTAAGTGATATTGCACATCACCATTTAGCATTAGCAGTATTATTTATTGTTGCTGGTCACATGTACCGTACAAATTGGGGTATTGGCCACAATATGAAAGAAATCTTAGAAGCTCATAAAGGTCCATTCACAGGTGAAGGTCATAAAGGCTTATATGAAATTTTAACAACATCATGGCATGCACAATTAGCAATTAATTTAGCAATGATGGGTTCATTAAGTATTATTGTAGCACACCACATGTATGCAATGCCACCATATCCGTATATTGCAACAGATTATGCTACACAATTATCTTTATTTACACATCATATGTGGATTGGAGGTTTTTGTGTTGTAGGTGGAGCAGCTCATGGTGCTATTTTTATGGTTCGTGATTACACACCAGCAAACAACTACAATAACTTATTAGATCGTGTTTTACGACACCGAGATGCAATTATCTCACATTTAAATTGGGTTTGTATTTTCTTAGGTTGTCATGCGTTTGGATTCTATATTCATAATGATACAATGCGTGCATTAGGTCGACCTCAAGATATGTTCTCTGATAAAGCTATTCAATTACAACCAATTTTTGCTCAATGGATTCAAAATATCCATTTATTAGCTCCAGGAACAACAGCACCAAATGCTTTAGCTACAACAAGTTATGCTTTCGGTGGTGATGTAATTGAAGTGGGTGGTAAAATTGCAATGATGCCGATTAAATTAGGAACAGCTGATTTTATGGTACATCATATTCATGCTTTTACAATTCATGTAACAGTTTTAATTCTATTAAAAGGTGTATTATACGCACGTAGTTCAAAATTAATCCCGGATAAAGCTAATTTAGGATTCCGATTCCCTTGTGATGGTCCAGGGCGTGGTGGTACATGTCAAAGTTCAAGTTGGGACCATGTGTTCTTAGGATTATTCTGGATGTATAATTCAATTTCTGTAGTAATCTTCCA
>JACCDH010508329.1_pt1:47500-50000 | contig 64584 bp, 67 predicted proteins | sample 7442481 | NCBI WGS metagenome assembly JACCDH01 (sample SAMN15323433, study PRJNA562643) | freshwater metagenome | isolation source: river surface water | place: USA:Blue River Watershed | collected 2017-08-15 | reverse complement strand
GCAAATAGACGTTTAAGTGAAGCTCAAAAACAATTAAGCCAAGCACATGTAGTTATTTCTGAAATTCGGAATGAAACTATTACGGCGAAAACAAATTTACTTAAATCAGATGTAAATATAGCTAAAAAAGAGTTAACTACTCGTTTTAGTAGAGCTATAGCAACTTTCCGTTCTCAAGAACGCCTAATTTTTTTAGAAGTTAAACAACAAATAATTTCATTAGTTTTACAACGTAGTGCAATGAAAGCTAAAGAAACATTTGCTTCTAATGATCGAGGCTCTTTATTTCTTACTGAAATTTTGAATGAGAATGCCATTTTTTCTGAGAAATTAAAAGGAGATTTATTATGAGCGTAAATCCTTTAGCAGCTAAAATTGCGACTCCTTATGCACGAGCGTTATATGATTTTTCTGTTGAGCAAAATATTATGCATCAGGTTACGGCTGATTTTTTAAATTTAGAAACTTTTTTAGCTAAAACTCCTGAGTTAACAGAATATTTATGTAATCCAGTTGTAAGTGCAAACCAAAAAGAAAGCCTTTTAACTAAAACTTTAAAATCACAATTAAACTCAGAAACATTTAAATTTTTAATGGTGCTAGTAAAACGTGATCGAATTAATTTATTATCATCGATTATCACAAACTACTTAGAGTTAATTTATAAAACTGCTTCAATTAAAATGGTTGAAGTCATAACAGCTCATCCTTTTACACCATCTCATGAGTATTTATTAATTAAAAAATTAAAGGAATTAACAAATGCTCGGGAAATTCGATTAGTTATTACTGTCGATTCAAGCTTGATCGGTGGTTTTTTAATTAAAACAAACTCAAAAGTAGTTGATTTTACTATTAAAAATCAATTAGAAAACTTAGCTAAACATTTAGACGGTGTTTTAGAAATTTAAAAACAATTAAAATCTTTTATTAACTTTTTACCTTAAAAATACTACAATGATAAATATTCGTCCAGACGAAATTAGCAGTATTATTCGTGAACAAATTGAGCAATATGATCAAGATGTTAAAGTAGATAATATTGGTACTGTTCTACAAGTTGGTGATGGTATTGCTCGTGTTTATGGGCTTGATCAAGTAATGAGTGGAGAACTTTTAGAATTTGAAGATAAAACAATTGGTATTGCTCTTAACTTAGAAAACGATAACGTTGGTGTGGTGTTAATGGGTAATGGTCGTCAAATTTTAGAAGGTGGTACTGTTAAATCTACTGGTCAAATTGCACAAATTCCTGTAGGGGACGCGTTCTTAGGCCGCGTAGTAAATCCATTAGGTCTACCTATTGATGGAAAAGGTGATATTGCTTCAACAGAAACTCGTTTAGTTGAATCAATGGCTCCAGGTATCATTAGTCGTAAATCAGTATGTGAACCATTACAGACTGGTATTACTTCAATTGACGCAATGATTCCAATTGGACGAGGTCAACGTGAATTAATCATTGGCGATCGTCAAACTGGAAAAACTTCAATTGCAGTTGATACAATTATTAACCAAAAAACTGAGAATGTTGTTTGTGTATATGTTGGCGTAGGTCAAAAAGCCTCTACAATTGCTCAAGTAGTAAATGTTCTTGAGGAAAAAGAAGCTATGAGCTATACAATCATTGTTAGTGCTAGTGCAAATGATCCTGCTACTTTACAATATATTGCTCCATATGCCGGTGCAGCTCTTGCTGAATACTTTATGTATAATGGAAAAGCAACGTTAATCATTTACGATGATTTAACTAAGCAAGCAATGGCATACCGTCAAATGTCATTATTATTACGTCGTCCTCCTGGGCGTGAAGCATATCCTGGTGATGTATTCTATTTACACTCACGTTTATTAGAACGTGCTGCAAAACTTAGTGATGCATTAGGTGGAGGTAGTATGACAGCTTTACCTATCATTGAAACACAAGCAAGTGACGTTTCAGCTTATATTCCAACTAATGTAATTTCAATTACAGATGGACAAATCTTCTTATCAAATGATTTATTTAACTCAGGTATCCGTCCTGCAATTAATGTTGGTATTTCTGTATCACGAGTAGGCTCAGCAGCTCAAACTAAAGCAATGAAACAAGTTGCTGGTAAGTTAAAATTAGAACTGGCGCAATTTGCTGAATTAGAAGCGTTTTCTCAATTTGCTTCTGATTTAGATGAAGCAACTCAAAAACAATTAGCCCGTGGTTCACGTTTACGTGAAATTTTAAAACAACCACAAAATTCACCTTTATCAGTACCACAACAAGTTGCTTTAATTTATTCAGGTATTAATGGTTTCTTGGATGATTTACAAATCAGCGATGTGAAAAAATTCTCTGCAAATTTATTAAAAACTTTAGCTGGTCAAAAAACGTATATTGATGCTGTTGCTTCAACAAATCAATTTACACAAGAAGCAGAAACAGCTTTAAAAGAAGCAATTGCTTCTACAAAAACAGGATTTACAACAATTTAAGTTAAATCTTAAAAAAATCTAGTAAATTAAT
>JACCDH010508329.1_pt1:17500-42500 | contig 64584 bp, 67 predicted proteins | sample 7442481 | NCBI WGS metagenome assembly JACCDH01 (sample SAMN15323433, study PRJNA562643) | freshwater metagenome | isolation source: river surface water | place: USA:Blue River Watershed | collected 2017-08-15 | reverse complement strand
TGGGGATAGTGATGTTCCCCATACTGGAATTGGTCGAGCTCGTCGCATGCAAGTTCCAAAAACTGAACTTCAACACAAAATAATGTTAGAAGCTGTTGAAAATCATATGCCTCAAGTAATTGTGATTGATGAAATTAGTACCGAATTAGAAGCGTTAGCTGCCAGAACTATTGCTGAAAAAGGTGTTCAACTAGTGGGGACAACACATGGTAATTCTTTAAATAATTTAATTAAAAATCCATCTCTATCAGATTTAATTGGTGGAATTCAGTACGTTACAATTAGTGATGAAGAAGCAAAACGTCGTGGAACTCAAAAAAGTATTTTAGAACGAAAATCATATCCAGCATTTCAACTTGCTATTGAAGTTAATAATTTACATTTTTGGACGATTCATGAAAACGTTGAAAATTCTGTTGATTTAATTTTGCGTAATAATTTTTATATTTCCCAGGTAAGAAGTCGTAAAAGAAATGAGAAATTAATTATAAAATATAAAAAACTTCAAAAAGACTTTTTACCTACTAATCCCCAATTTTTAAATAAAGAAATGGTTTCAATTTATAAAAATTGGTTTAATGGATATAAAAATCATGATTTCACTTCATTAAATTTAACAACAACACCTTTAATTATTTATCCTTATTCATTATCTAAAAATTTAATACGTGAAATTCTAGTAAAATTAGGTGACAAAGTAATTCTTACAACTCAAATTAAACAAGCAAATCTTATTATAGGTTTAAAAAAACACCTTAGACAAAATTTTCGATTAAAAAATTTAGCAAATAAACAAAATATACCGATTTATACAATAAATCAAAGAAGTATTTATCAGGTGATGAGATTATTACAATTTTTTATTTCTTAATTCTAAAATCTATTTAATTTTTTTAACTTATATACTAAAAATTTATTTAAAAAGTAGATATAGTAAAAAATACTAATTCATTTTTAAATCGTATGCTGCTATTTTACAATCCTGACATGTTAAGAATTTTTTAATAAATTATATTTTTACTATATCCAATATTAATTATACTACATTATCCATAAAATAACAATATTAATATTGTTATTTTATGGATAATGTAGTATAATTAATATTGAGCCCGGATAGCTCAGTTGGTAGAGCAGTGGATTGAAGATCCTCGTGTCTCCAGTTCGAATCTGGATCTGGGCATTTATAATTTTAATTATTAGAAAAATTATTAAAAAATTTAGTTGGGTCGATTTGAAATAATAAATTAATAATTCCTAAAGGTCCATTACGATGCTTTGCAATTATTAATTCAGCAGGTGTTATTTGTTCGTTATTATTTTTTGTTAAATTATAATAATTTTCTCTATATAACATTAATACTAAATCTGCATCTTGTTCAATTGAACCACTTTCACGTAAATCTGATAAAACTGGTCTCTTATTGATTCGATTTTCTACATTTCGACTTAATTGAGATAAAGCAATTATTGGAATTTGAAATTCTTTAGCCATACTTTTAAGAGAGCGTGTAATTTGTGAAAGTTCTTGAACTCGATTTTCCGATTTTGAATTTGAAGTTAACAATAATTGTAAATAATCAATAATAATTAATCCAATTTTGCTTTGTTCAAATAAAATCTTTTTTATTTTACCTCTAATATCTTGAGTTGTCATATAAGATTGATCGTCTATAAATAAGGGTAGACATGAATAATTTTGAATAATCGTTTTTATTTTTTGCCAATCTTCTTTATATAAATTTCCGATTTTTAATCGGGTTTGACTGATCCCTGTTTCATTTGCTAATAAACGATATACTAATTGTTCTTTAGACATTTCAAGACTAAAAAAGATGATTGGTAATTTATAATTTTTTAGTATATTTTCCGTTATATTTAAAACAAATGCTGTTTTTCCCATAGATGGACGACCTGCAAGAATTATAAGATCAGATTTCTGAAATCCTTGTGTTAACGAATCTAAATCGTAAAATCCTGAACTTAATCCAGGTAGTTCTGGTTTTAATGCTTTTTGCTTTAATTCATAAAAAATAGTTGAAAACAATTCAGCGCTATTTAATTTTTTTTCCTCAATTCGTGAATGAATTAATTCAAATGATTTTTTTTCAAAATCAGTTAAAACTTTTTCTAAAGGGATATTTGTAATGTAAGCTGAATTAATAGCTTCATAGCCTAAATTAATTAATAAACGACGTAAAAATTTATCTTGAATTAATTCAAGATATTCTTCTAAATAAACTAAATTAGGAATTTGATTAAGAAGTTCTAATAAAACTTTCGTACCTCCAATTTTTTCTAAATAACCATTTTCTTTTAAAAAATCATTTACTGAAATTACATTTATAGGTATTTTTTTTCTATTCATTTCAAGAATAGCTTTATATATTTCTTGATGATTTAAAAAGTAAAAAGTTTCTACTCTAACAGTTTTTATTACAATTTCAATTGCTTCAGAATTAGTTATTAAACAACTTAATACAAGTTTTTCGGCTATAAAATTATGGGGTAGTAGAGTCTTTGACATTGAAAAGTATTCGTTAGAATCAAACTTTTGCATATTTATATAAATTTTGATTGTGTCTTATCATACAGTTAAAAATCTTGTGTTTTAAAGATTTATATATTATACTTTGTTTGTGCGTCCTTAGTTCAGTTGGTAGAACGCTAGTCTCCAAAATTAGATGTCGAGGGTTCAAGTCCTTCAGGGCGCGTTTCTCTTTTTAGAAGAGGTAGTATATTTTAAAATAGAATTTTCTTTGCTTAAAATTTCCGTAACTAATTGATTTTTTAAAGATTTAACTTGTTATATATAATAATAATTTTCAAAAAAACTTTTTAAGTTTTATCTTAATTCATTAAAGTTAAAATTCTCTATCTCTATTTTATCAAGATATAAAAATAATATATATGGCAAAAAAAATAACCGCATTGATTAAATTAGCATTACCTGCTGGAAAAGCTACTCCAGCTCCTCCTGTCGGACCTGCTTTAGGTCAACATGGTGTAAATATTGCTGCATTTTGTAAAGAATATAATGCGCGAACAGCTGAAAAGAGTGGTCTTATTATTCCTGTCGAAATTTCAGTTTATGAAGATCGAAGTTATACATTTATTCTTAAAACACCACCAGCATCTGTTTTATTAGCTAATGCGGCAAAAGTTAAAAAAGGTTCATCAACACCCAATCGTGTAAATGTAGGGTCGGTAACGAAAGTGCAATTAGAAGAAATCGCTAATATTAAATTACCAGATTTAAATACTACTGAAATTAGTAGTGCAATACGAATTGTTGAAGGAACAGCCCGAAATATGGGTATTACAATTGTAGATTAATATTTAAGTTTATCAGTTTTTAACAAAGAAATTATATGCGAAAATTATCCCGACGTCAAAATGAAAACCTTAAAAAAACTAAAAATGTGGTTCATTCAAGTTTAGAAGAAGCAATTAATTTGCTTCAAGAAACAGCAACGGCAAAATTTATTGAATCCGTTGAATTACATGCGAATTTAAATATTGATCCAAAATATGCTGATCAACAACTTCGTACAACTGTAACTTTACCGCATGGAGTAGGTAAGTCGGTAAGAATTGCTGTTTTAACTAATGAAGCCAATTTTAATGAAGCAAGTGAAGCAGGAGCCGATATTGTTGGTAGTCAAGATTTAATTGATGATATTAGTCAAGGTAATATAAATTTTGACTTATTGATTGCAACACCCGATATGATGCCGAAATTGGCAAAACTTGGTCGAGTTTTAGGGCCAAAAGGTTTAATGCCATCACCGAAATCCGGAACTGTTAGTACAACTTTAACAGAAACATTATCTGATTTTAAAAAAGGTAAATTTGAATACAAAGCTGATAAAACAGGCGTTGTTCATGTAAGTTTTGGGAAAGCTAACTTTTCAAAAAATCAATTAATGGAAAATTTATCATCATTATATAAATCAATAGAACAAAATCGTCCGTCTGGTGTAAAAGGTAAATATTTCAAAAGTTTATTTATTTGTACTAGTATGGGACCTTCTATTCAATTAGATTTAAATGTTTTTGATTAAGAGTCAATTGCATTAAGTTATCAAAAAATTTAAAACTTATATATATATTACATAAAAAATTATTATGTCAGAAAAAATTAATCAAATCGTTGAAGAATTAAAAACATTAACTTTATTAGAAGCATCAGAATTAGTATCAGCAATTGAAGAAACTTTTGGTGTTGATGCATCTGCAAGTGTTGGTGGTGGAATGATGATGGCTGCTCCTGTAGCGGCTGCCGAAGAAGTAGAAGAAAAAACCGAATTCAATGTAATGTTAGATGAAGTTCCTGCGGATAAAAAAATCGCTGTATTAAAAGTAGTTCGAACAATTACCGGTTTAGGTTTAAAAGAAGCAAAAGAACTTGTAGAATCAACTCCTAAAATGGTTCAAGAAGCATTAGGTAAAGAAGCCGCAGAAGATGTAAAAAAACAAATTGAAGAAGCAGGTGGAAAAGTTTCATTAACATAATTGTTTTTAATAACGATAGCTTTTAAATTTTAGCTATCGTTATTTAATATTTTTTTATAAACGACCTTTATTTATTGAGTCAGCTAATGAGCTTAAAATTAACTTAATAGATCGGACTGCATCGTCATTTCCAGGGATTGGAATATTAACTAAATCTGGATCACAGTTAGTATCTAAAATAGAAATAATAGGAATTTCTAATTTTCTACATTCTTGGATTGCCGTCATTTCTCGTTTTTGATCAATAATAATTGCAACATCAGGTAATTTTGTCATGTTTTTGACACCATTTAAATGCTTACGCAATTTCTCTAATTCTTTTAAACGTAATGAAGCTTCTTTTTTAGGTAATAAATTAAAAATTCCATCAGCTTCTTGTTGTTCTAAATTTTTTAAACGCTCAATTCTACTTTTTAATGTAACCCAATTTGTTAACATACCACCTAACCAACGATGATTGACATAATATGAATTACAACGTTTTGCTTCTTGAGCTACAACTGCACTTGCTTGTCTTTTTGTTCCAACAAATAAGAAGGTTTGTTCTTCAGAAGCAGCGTTTTGTACATATGCATTTGCGCGTTTTAATAATTGTGCAGTTTGTACTAAATCTAGTATATGAATATTATTTCTTTCCGTATAAATATACGGGAACATTTTTGGATTCCAACGATAAGCTTTGTGTCCAAAATGAACCCCTGCTTCTAATAATTGGGCTAAGTTAATATCAGCCATAATTTTTTATAACTCCCTAAGTAAATAAATAAGATTTTCTTTTAGTATAAAAGAACATTAACAGATTGAAAAGAATTAACTCCAAGTTTTCATTTTATTTGTTTCTACACTAATTTTTGATTTATAAAAGAGAGTTGAATTAAAACAATTTTCATAACTTTGATAACCTGTTCCTGCTGGTATTAAATGACCAATAATAATATTTTCTTTTAAACCTCTTAACCAATCTACACGACCTTCTATAGCAGCTTTTGTTAAAACTCTTGTCGTTTCTTGGAAACTTGCAGCTGAAATAAAACTTGGGTTGTTTAAAGCAGCTTTTGTAATTCCCAATAATAATGGTACATAATATGCGGGTCTTTTATTATGGTCTTCTATAATTTGATTAATATATTGTATATGATATAAATCAACAACTTCTCGAGGTAATAGGGGTGTATGACCCTCATGAGTAATTAAAACTTTTGTTGTCATTTGTTTAATAATAACTTCTAAATGTTTATTTGCAATTGAAACACCTTGTGATTGATAAACTGATTGAACGGCATTTAAAATTAATAATTGAATTTTTTTAAATGTTCGATAACTTGCTTCATAGTTATTTGTTAGACGATATGACATAACAAAAGCTTCTTTTTTTGAAAAGAATTGTTTTTTTATTCCATAGTAATTAAAATAAATTTTTAATAAATTATGAGGATTTATCTTGTCGTTTTCTTTAATAGTTGTTCCTAATTTTCTAAATTCAAAATTAGAATCAATACTCGTTTTTTGAATTAATAAACTTTTTTTTTGGTTACTGGCTAAATGTTTATTGATAGGTTTCTTTTTTCGAGCTTCTAATAACTCTTCAATTCTCGGTAAACCCTGAACAATATCTCCAGTAATTTCTTTTTCAAAATTTAACAATCCAATAACTTCACCTTTTTCAATAAATTCACCATTTTTACAATAAACATTATTTACTTCCTGTTCGAAATAATCTTCTGTTATTGAATGAATTCCAATTGATTTATTGAATGGAAATTTTAAAAATTTTAAACCTGTTAAATTAATATCGAATGATGTTGTTTTTTTAATTTTATTGGGGATTAATTCTGAACTTTTTAATAATAATGGTAAACATTGTTTAACTTTAAATTCTGTGTTTTGAATCTTTATATTATCAATAATATTTATTGTTTCTTCATTATTTGAAGGAAGATTTTCTTTTTTTAATAATACAAAATTTTTTAAAAATAAAGGAATAGCTGAACTATAGAATTTCCCATTTTTTTTGATAAACATTTTTGAAAATTTAATTTTAAATCCAGAAAATTTTTTATTTGGATCTAAACGTTCGACTAACGATCGTTTTGTAATATCGTAATAATTTAAAAAAATTTTTTTTTGATTATTGAGTATATTATTATGACGGTTAATAAATTTATATTGTAGATCAACTTTTTCTTTTGAATCTTCAATTTGACAGTTTGGGAAAAAATAAGGGCGTCCTTTTTGGATTGTTAAAAATTTTCCGTTATCAATTAATACTTTTCCAATTTCATTTACATTAATTTTATCAACAATTAATTCATTAACGGTTTTAGTGTTTTCTTTTTCTTTTTTAACTCTAATACAATCATGATTAGATATTAAAAAGACTTGTTTTTTGTTTGACCGTTTTGACTTAAATTTTACAATTTCTAATGAATTTGTTATTCGTGATTCAAGATAGCCTAATGTTGTATATGTATCAATATATTGGTTTGGATCAACAAGTAAACAAGATTGTAAATTAGTATATTTTAAATGAGCGGGAATGTATTGATTTAAGCTTAGTTTTTCAGAAATTTTTAGATTGACTTGATTAGTTTTAAAAGTATTACTTATATTAACTGTAAGATTATTTTGAATGGCATTTCTTGGTTGTAAACTTACAATTTCAGAAATTAACTCAATACTATTAGCAGTTTTGATTTCTTGATTTGGTTTATATAAATAATTAATTTTATTACTAATCTTAAATATTGATTCTAAATTTGATTTAAGACCAAAAGATATTTTTATCTCTTTTTCTTTTGGAATTTCATATATATCAAACGGACGAATTAATAATTGACTATTTGATTTAGTTGTTATATTTTCACATAATGAAGGTTGATTTATTTCAATATTATTGAAAATTATTTCACCTGGATAAAAAACTTTCTTATCTAAATGTTGAAATTGTTTTCCTTGATAAACAAATCCTGCTTTAATGGCAATTTCTTCAATGATATTATTTTTTTGTGAAACTTTTATAATTCCTGCTGTTTTTGAAACAATATTTGGAATAATTTCAAAATTTTTTGAAATAAAATTTCCATTCTCAACAAGTAAAATATTTTTATCACAATTAACTTTATAATTTTCTTCTGAAAGCCAGATTAACGAATTGTGGCAAATTTTCTTTTTTAATTTTAATTTTAAAAAAATACTTTCCATTTCTTGGTAATTTAATAAATTTTGGTAAAAATTAAAATTACTTTTTTTAATTTTTGTTTCTAAATTTATTAAATAATGTTGATAATGATTTTTGTTGATTTTATCATATTCTTCTTTACTTATTTCATAAGGAATATGATACGAAATTAAAGGATCACGATGAGTTCGTCTTTGTTTAAGGCGATAATCATAATAAGCAATTCCACCAGTTAGAGTTTTAAACTTATTTGTCAAAGCGATTGCAAAATGTTTAAAATTTTTAACTTCTTTCCAACTTTTAGAATTTGTATCTTTTAAGAGTAATAAGTATTTTAATTGATTACATAGAAGTAAATAATTTTTATTGATTTTTGGTGTCTTAATTTTTTGAATAGAAGCGTTGTCTAAATAATAATTATTATTTGTAATTTGAATCCTTTGGTCTAATAAATTAGATTTTTTGTTAAAAATTTTAATGTATCCACAATATTCGTTTATTATTTTCGTTCTAAAAATATAACTATTTTTATTAATTTTATGATCTGTATAAAAATTTAAAAAAGAATTACTTGGAGCTTGATAAACTTGACCAGATAAAATCCATAGTAATCTATTTTGGGTAATTAAATTTCTTGTTGTTTTTAATTTAGGAATGAAAATTTCCCCTGCAGTATCACTTAGAACTGGTTTTCTTTCTGTTAATATTTGTTTATCAGTAGTATTTAATTCCCCAATTATTGAAGATTTTTTAATATATTGATTACTTTTTACAAATAAAATTGTATTTCTTAATAATTCAATTTGAATAATCTCTTGATTTTGTTCTTCTGGAATTAAAATTAATGAGCCTGAATTTTTTGTTAAAAGAACGTCATCACCACGGTTTGTTCGTAATATTATTGTTTTTAAAAGTTTTGAAAATTTAATGACGCCGTTTATCGGACTAATAATCTGTTGTCGTGCCTCTGAAGTAAAAATACCACCTGTATGAAAGGTTCTCATTGTTAATTGTGTACCAGGTTCACCAATGGATTGTCCGGCAAGAATTCCTACGGCTTCTCCCAAATCAACTAAATTTTGATTAGATAAGTCCCAGCCGTAACACATTTGACAAATAGAATGATATAAATTACAAGTTAACGGTGATCTTATATGAAATGTTGTAACTTGTTCTCGTTTAAATAAGTCAAGTAAATTTAAAGTTATTTGTGTATTAACAGTTGCAATCAATTTTTTATTCTTTACACTATAAACGGGCTTTTGCAATATTCTTCCTACAATTTGTTCAGTTTCAAGTTTATTAGTAGTATCAATAGTAAAAGACGCAACTGTTGAACAATCTTTCTCGCGAATTATAATATCTTGTGCAATATCAATTAAACGACGCGTTAAATACCCAGAGTTTGCAGTTTTTAGTGCTGTATCTACAATCCCTTTTCTAGCACCGTATCCTGACATTAAATAATCAGTGATTGTTAGTCCTTCTCTAAAATTTTTTTTAATTGGTACTCGCATAATTTCTCCACTTGGATCTGCCATAAGGCCTCGCATACCTACTAATTGTCGAACTTGCGATAAATTTCCTCTGGCACCTGAGAACGCCATTATATAAACCGAGTTTAGTGGATCATAGGTTTTAAAATATGAAACTACATTATCTTTTAATGATTCACTAGCAATACTCCAAGTATCAATAATTTTTTGAAACCTTTCGACATCGGTAATTTTACCTTTTAGACAAATTTTTTCTGCATTTAATATATCTTTATTTGCCTTTTCAAGCATTTCATTTTTTGTGGATGGGACCTTTAGATCTTCAATACTAATCGAAATTCCAGCTTGTGTTGCGTATTTGAACCCTAAATATTTTAATTCATCAGCTAATAAAGAAGCTTTCATAGAATCGTATTGTGAAAAACTCCATGCTAGTAATTCTTTTAATTGTTTTTTATTAATTAGTGTATTTTGATAAATATAATCTTTCATAATTCTTTTATTCGATTGTATTTGATAAATTCAAAGATTTTCAATTTTTATAATTTAATATTTAATGTTTTTTGAATTGTATAGTTTAAAAGAACACGACCAGTTGTAGTTTGCAAATATTGAACCATTATTTCATTGTTTTTATCTTTACGAATTTGAAGGTTTTCATAGTATTCAATTGAACTTTGATCGTTTAATATTATTTTTTTTATCAAATTCGAGGTATTTGGAATTTTACTTTTATATCTAACCCATATTGAAGTATGAATTTCGATTTGATCTTGATTATAAGCTAGAATAACATCGTTTAGGTCAGAAAAATAATGATTGGAACCTAATAACCCGGGAATGTTATTTACGGTTAAGTAATAACAACCTAATACCATATCTTGACTTGGCATAATAATCGGTTCTCCATTTGCAGGTGATAAAAAATTATATGGTGCTAACATTAACATATAACATTCTGCTTGAGCTTCTAAAGAAAGAGGGATATGTACAGCCATTTGATCTCCATCAAAATCGGCATTAAAAGCTGAACAAACTAAAGGATGAAGTTTAATAGCCCTTCCTTGTACAATAATTGGTTCAAATGCTTGAATTCCTAATCTATGTAATGTTGGTGCTCGATTTAAAAAAATAGGATGATTTGCTAAGACTTTATCAAGTACAGGGTCGATAATGGGTTCATTTTGTTGCAATAAATTTTTTGCAACTTTCATATTACTTGCTAAACCTTGATTAATTAATTCTCGAATTATAAAAGGTTGAAATAATTCAATGGCCATTTCATACGGTAACCCGCATTGATTTAATTTTAAACTTGGACCAACAACAATTACCGATCGTCCAGAATAATCAACACGTTTTCCAAGTAAATTTTGACGAAAACGACCATGTTTTCCTTTAATGATATCTGATAAGGATTTTAAAGGACGATTATTAGCACTTAAAGCTATTTTTCCGCGTTTTCCATTATCAATTAGTGTATCGACTGCTTCTTGTAACATCCTTTTTTCATTTCGAATTATTAATTGTGGAGCATCGATTTCTAATAATCGAAGAAGACGATTATTTCTTGTAATGATACGTCGATATAATTCATTTAAGTCTGAAGTTGCAAACCGACCTCCTTCAAGTTGAATCATTGGACGTAAAGCAGGTGGAATAACAGGTAATATTGTTATAATCATCCATGCTGGATTTGCACCTGTCGTTAATAAGTTTTCTAAAATTCGAATCCGTTTAATTGATTGATCTCTTAATTTATAAATACGTTGATATTCCCATTTCCTAGACCAATGTGAAAAATTGTAAAATGGTTTTTCTTTGTGCAATACTTTACTACATAACATAATAAAATTTCGCGTTTTCATAATTTCTTGATCTAAATTTAATCGTTCTAATTCTTGTTTAATTAAAACAGCCCCAATTAAATAATTCGGTGTTGCTCTTAATAAATATTTGGGTGTATTACGACGTCTGTTACGATATTTAGAATATGGTTTTAAAGGATAACCAGTAAATCCTAATTCCCTACAACGACGATATTGTTGTAAATCCCAATGTAATCCATAAAATGCAATTTCATCTTCTGCAATAAAATAAGCCAGAGAAGCTAATTTGATTCTTTTTATTCGTTCATCATATGCATTTACAATATTAGATTTTTTTGCTTTTAATTTTTCTTTTAAAAATTCTTTACAATTGATAAGAGCTTTGGGATTTGCAAGGTAAGTCTTACATTCGATATCCGAAAATGGAGATTCAAGTATATCTTTATTTTCTTTTTCTTTATTTTCTTTTGAATCTGTGAATTCAGTCCAACCAGTATCTAAACGTTTCTCACACTGTTCAACTTCAAGTAATAAAGCAATATAATTTGGACGACTATTAGTATACCAAACATGAGTTACTGGATAAATTAAATTAATATGGCCCATCCGATGACGTCGAACACGTGATTCAGTTAGTTCAACACCACACCGTTCACAAATTAATCCTTCATATCTAACTCGTTTGTATTTTCCACACGCACATTCTAAACTTTTACTTGGACCAAAAATTCTTTCGCAAAATAAACCATCCATTTCAGGTTTAAATGTTCTATAATTAATTGTTTCGGATTTTTGAACTTCTCCAACAAATTGCCCATTAGGTAATTTTCGATGAGACCATTGTAATATCCTCATAGGAGAAGCTAATTTTATTTTGATATAATCAAATTCTTTTTCAGAGCGTATCATATTTAAATTTTAAAATGAAATATTATTTATATTTGATGATGGAGAAAATGTTTTTAATAAAGGATTATATTTTTCAATTAAATTTAATTCCACTTCGTAAGATTGATTTGAACTGAAGTCATCAATTCTATAAGTACTCATATCTAACCCAATTGATCGTAATTCTTGAACTAAAACTTTAAATGATTCAGGTATACCTGAAGTTGGAATTGGTTGTCCTTTAATAATGGCATTTAAAGTTTCATTTCTTCCTTGCATATCGTCTGATTTAATTGTTAAAAGTTCTTTTAATGTGAACGAAGCGCCAAAACCTTCGAGTGCCCAAACTTCCATCTCGCCAAATCGCTGACCTCCATGTTGAGCTTTGCCACCTAAAGGTTGTTGGGTTACTAATGAGTAAGGCCCTGTAGCTCTTGAATGCATTTTATCGTCAACTAAATGAATTAATTTTAACATATATGCATTTCCAACAGTAATTGGATTATCAAACTCTTTACCTGTTCTTCCATCAAGTAATACCATTTTTCCAGGAGAATATGGATTAAAAAGCCATGCTTCATTGTTTTCTATAGATGCTTCTCGTAATTTTTTATTAATTAAAATACGTGAAACTTCAGTTCCATACATTTCATCAAATGGTAAAATTTTAAACCGTCGGTTTAATTTATGACCTGCTAATCCCAATAAACATTCATATAATTGACCTACGTTCATTCGCGAAGGAACTCCTAATGGGTTTAATATAATATCAATTGGTGTTCCATCAGGCAAGAACGGCATATCTTGTCGAGGTAAAATTCGTGAAATAATACCTTTATTCCCGTGACGACCTGCAATTTTATCTCCAACTTGAATTTTTCTTATTTGTGCAATAAAAATTTGAATTTTTTCAAATTTATAAGCTAATTTTGTTCGTCGATTAAAAGTTAAAGTTTCAATAACTCTACCATATTCTCCTTCCGGCATTCTAAAAGATGTATCCCGTACTCCTTTTGCTTTAGCTCCAAAAATTGCTCTAAGTAATTTTGATTCTGGTAATTGTTCAGAATCATCTTTAGGAACAATTTTCCCGACTAAAATATCTCCTGGTTTTACAAATGTACCAATAGTAACGATTCCATCTTCATTTAAATGTTGAACATCACTTAAACTCAAATTAGGAATATTATTTGTTGTTTGTTCTGACATTTCGGCTGTTCGATCGATTTCAATTTCATATCGTTCAATATGAATTGAAGTAAAAACATCTTCATAAACTAAACGTTCATTTATCAAAATTGCATCTTCAAAATTATAGCCTTGCCATGGCATGTACCCAACGAGTACATTTTGTCCTAACGAAAGTTCACTACTCACTATACCGGGTCCATCAGTTAACATTTGTCCAGATTTAACTTTTTGACCTTCCCAAACTATTGGGCGATGATTAATACAGGTTTCTTGATTTGATCTTTGATATTTTTGTAAATCATATTTATAGTGCCTACCAGAATCTTCAAGAACAATTATTTTATCTGCAGTTACGGACTCAATAATACCTGATTTTTGAGCATTAATTACCATCCCAGAATTTAAAGCAATTTGATTTTCTAAACCTGTTCCAACAATTGGTTTTTGTGGTAATAGTAAAGGAACGGATTGTCGTTGCATATTAGAACCCATAAGTGCTCGGTTCGCATCATCATGTTCAAAAAATGGAATTAAAGATGCTGCAACTGAAACAACTTGAATTGGTGAAACAGCAATAAAGTCAACTTCTGATGGTGTGACTGTTAAAAAATCTTGTTTATATCTTATTGGAATAAGATTCTTTGTTAAATAATTTTCCTCATTAGTAGAAATATCTGCTGGAGCAATTTTATAAAAATCTTCAATATCTGCTGTTAAATAAATAGGATTTCCTGTTTTAATGACTTTTCCATTAATTACTCGCCAAAACGGTGTTTCTAAGAATCCTGAAGTATTAACTCGGGCACATGTTGTTAATGAAGCTATTAATCCAACATTTTGCCCTTCAGGAGTTTCGATTGGACAAATTCGTCCATAATGACTTGGATGAATATCGCGAACTGCAAAACTAATTCTATCTCTATCAAAACCCCCAGGGCCAAGTCCACTAATACGCCGTCTATGTGTTAATGATGATAAAGGGTTGGTCTGATCCATATATTGCGATAATTGACTTGAACCAAAAAATTCCCTAATTGTAGCACCAATAATATTAAAACTAGACAATTGACTTGAATATGTTTTATTAGTTTGACTTCTTAATTTGCGTAATAATCTTTGGAATCCAATTCTAAATAAATTTTGTAATAATTCGCCCACTGAACGAACGCGTCGATTTTTTAAATGATCAATATCATCACTCACTTGTTTTGAAGTTGATAAAATAATCAATTGATCAATTATCGCAAAAATATCTTCGTAGGTAATTGTTGTAATTCGAGTTGAAAGATTTAGATCTAATCGATTATTTAGTTTTGAACGACCAATTTTTCCTATACGATAATATGCTGGATCAAAAATACGTGAAAATTCGGAAATATTTTTGTAATAATGTTTATTTAAATTAAAACGAAGAAGTTTATTAGGTTCAGATATTGAAGTTGTTAGTAATGGTTTATTAAAATAAAAGAATTCCGAATTTTGTAAATTTTGACAAATTTCTAAATCTGTTACTCCCATTTCTTTTAATAAATGAATAATTGGTTTTTGAGTCACTTTATCCAATTGAATAATTATTTCTTCTTCTTGATTTTTTATTGGATATTTTGAAACATTAATTTTTGTATTTTTTTGAAATCCAAATCGAATCCATGAACCATATTCTGGGATTAATGTTGCTGTATATAATTCTTTTTCCTCATATTTTTTTTTATATATATCTTTTATTAAATGGTCATCTTTATATTGAATAATTTTAGATTTTGTTTTTAAATATTTTGTTTTATTTTTAAAAATTCGGGCTTGGGATTGATTTTTTTTTTTATCTTTTTCTTTTTTAGTGAAATTATATTTAAATTTGATAAGTTCTTTAAAACTATTTGTAAAATAGATCGTTGATTGTAATTTGTTATTATTTAGTACTAGCTCAATTTTTGGCTGCACGTTTAACTTTAAAAAGTTAAAATGATTCAACTGGTTAAAATTATCTAGATCTCGAAGTAAAAAAAGTAAAATTTGTTTATTTATATTTAAGCTGAATAAATTTTTAGACTTTTGAATTAATCGATCATATATTTTTTTAACTTGTTTTGAATGTACTAAAATAACATTATTCGCAATTTTATTATTTTTTTCTTTTAATAATTTATATTTTATAGTAGCTTTAGTTAATAAATTGAAAGAGTTAATTAAATCATATATTATAGCTTTATTTTTTCGTAATCGGGTTGTATCATTATAAGCTAACCATTTTAAAAAAATTTTAATTCGTTTCTTTTTTATAACTACGTTGTTAACTTTTGTTAAACTTTTATAAATTTTAAAATGTTCAATAAACGAAGTATTAAACTTTACGTCATTCTCTTTTATTTCTTTAAATGAATAACGATTAATTGAGTCTCCTTTCCAATTCCAATATTCTTCTGTTCTAATAAACTTTATTTTCTTTTTTTTATCACTGATTAATTTTTTTTTAAAAGTTGGTTTTAAAAAATATAATCGACTTTCAGTAGGTAAAATTTCACTTGGTGGTGTAAAATTTTTTAGTTTTCCAAGTTCACTAGAAATTATTGGTTTAATTTTTTTTTTTTTCTTTTGATGTTTATTTTTTTCAAAGTAAACTCCAGGACTTCTAATAATTTGACTAACAATAACTCGTTCACATCCATTAATAACAAAAGTTGCCGAACTTGTCATTAAAGGTAAGTTAACGATTGGAAATTTACTATGATATTTAATTGTATTGGTTTTTTTATTTCTTACTTCTAAAGGAATAACAAGTTGGGCTGAATAGTTTGCAGTATATTTTTTAGCTCGCACTACATTGTAAATAGGTTTTACTAAACTATATTCTTGGCCAAATAAAACATATTCAGTATTTTGACTAAAGTCATAAATTCGAGAAAAAGTATTTAATTCTTCAGTTAATCCTTGAGCAATAAACCAACAAAAACTTACTCGTTGCATTTCAATAAAATCAGGTAGAGCAGTTGTGTAATTCATCATATATTTGTTGAGAAGTTTTAATGGTAAATGATTTTAAGTTTAATAGTTATCGTATTTGATTTAAATTTGCTGTTAGGGAAACTAATTTAAAATCTTAATTTTTTTATTTTGAGTTAGTAGATTTCTAAAATTGGGCTTAGGGTGACTATTCAAAAAATTTTAGATTGTTAAATCAATTTTAAAAATAATTTTTTAGGAAAAAATATTATATCTATTATAGGACGATAACTTTATTTATTAATTAAAATAACCTAATTTTTAAATTAATAATTTGGTGTTAATAAAGTAGGTTATTTTAATTAGTATGTTTTAATTGATTTCCATTATGTAGTTTTTAATAAAGCCGCTAATTTTGATTTTTTTCTTGCTGCAGTATTTTTATGATAAACATTTTTTTTTGAACCTTTATCGATTAAACTATAGATTGAACTAAGAACAGTTGCAATCTTTTCTCTATCATCATTATTTTGCGAGATTTTATAGCTTTCTAAATCTCTTAAAAATCTTTTAGTTAATGTTCGAACTGAACTTTTATAAAAACGGTTTTGAAGAGTATTTCGTTTAGTTATTAAAATACGTTTTTTTGCTGATTTGTTATTAGCCATAAATAGAAGTTATATATGTATGTTAATATTTCTAGGATAGTTAATTTTATGTTTCTGTTTAATAAAATATAATATATTTAAGCAAAAATTGGAAGTTTTTATCTCTAATAATTTTATGGTATCAAAATTTTTATAAATAAAACATTAAACCCTTGATAAGATAAGAATATTTAGGCAATATAGTATATTAAAAATACTATTACAAATTCATTACATTATAGGAATTTATATGGCAAAAAATAAAGGTACTAGAATATTAATTACTTTAGAATGTACCGAATGTAGAACAAATACAAATAAACGTTCTACTGGTGTTTCAAGATATTTAACGCAAAAAAACCGACGAAATAATCCTGAACGGATTGAACTTAAAAAATATTGCCCACATTGTAACAAACCTACTATTCATAAAGAAATAAAATAAAATTATGTTAGCACAAAAACAAAAATTATCACCTATTGGAATCAATCAAAAAATTGATTATAAAGATATTGATTTATTAAAGTTATTTATTACTGAGCAAGGTAAAATTCTTCCTCGTCGGGCTACTGGTGTCACTGTTCAACAACAACGTCAAATTTCAAATGCAATTAAACGTGCACGAATTTTGTCATTATTACCATTTGTAGCTTCTAATGAACTTTAATTAGAGTTTAGGAAGATGACATAAGGAGGAGTTCGAGCTTATGGGAGTACGAAATTTTATTGATCGAGTCTTTACAGTTATTTCAGATCTAATTTTAAAACTTTTACCTGCGAGTAAGCAAGAAAAACAAGCTTTTGCATACTATAAAGCTGGTATGGCGGCACAAGCTGAAGGGGATTATGCAGAAGCATTAGAAAATTATTATGAATCACTATACTTGGATGAAGATCAATATGATCGAAGTTATACATTATATAATATTGGTTTAATTTATGCTAAAAACGAAAATTATCCCCGAGCTTTAGAATATTATCATCAGGCCGTTTCGTTGAATTCAAATTTACCACAAGCTTTAAATAATATTGCAGCTATTTATCATAGACAAGGGTTATTAGCTCTAGAAATGGCTTCCCAAGATTATGATTCGGAGATGGAAATATCAGAAGAATATGAATATATTGAATTAGCAAAAGGTTTATTTGATAAAGCAGCAGAATATTGGTACCAAGCCCTTAAATTAGCACCAGATAACTATCCGAGAGCACGTAATTGGCTAAGAATAACAGGCCGCGCGAAATCATTAGATTCTTTTTAAATAAAACTAATGAGTCAAAGATAGAAAACATTTTATTCAAGAATTCGAGTTATTTTGGTGTACAATGGTAGATAGTTAATAAATTTTAAATTTGTTATTGTTTTGAATAATTTGTTGAATTCTGAAAGTATATTTATTCTTAAATATTTAAAATATTTTAAATCAAAATGGTAGAAACTACAAATAAAGGTTACGTTTGTCAAATTATTGGTCCAGTTTTAGATATTGAATTTCCATCTGGAAACTTACCACCAATTTACAGTGCAATTAAAATTGAAACTGCAGATGGGTTAGGAAACATTGTTGAAGTTCAACAATTATTAGGTGATAATAAAGTACGTGCAGTATCAATGCGTTCAACCGATGGTTTAAAACGGGGTGTTGAAGCATTAGATTTAGGTGCTCCAATTAGTGTTCCAGTTGGTACTCCAACATTAGGACGAATTTTTAATGTAATTGGTGAGCCTGTAGATGAGCAAGGTGATGTTTCATTAGATCAAACTTTACCAATTCATCGTGATGCTCCCGCTTTTACAGAATTAGAAACAAAACCATCAATTTTTGAAACTGGTATTAAAGTTGTAGATTTATTAGCTCCATACCGTCGTGGTGGTAAAATTGGCTTATTCGGTGGTGCTGGTGTAGGTAAAACAGTATTAATTATGGAATTAATTAATAATATTGCCAAAGCACACGGTGGTGTTTCTGTTTTTGGTGGTGTAGGTGAACGTACACGTGAAGGTAATGATTTATACGAAGAAATGAAAGAATCAGGTGTAATTAATTCAACAAATTTCTCTGAATCTAAAGTAGCTTTAGTATATGGTCAAATGAATGAACCTCCAGGAGCACGTATGCGTGTAGGTTTAACGGCTTTAACTATGGCTGAATATTTCCGTGATGTTAACAAACAAGACGTTTTATTATTTATCGATAATATTTTCCGTTTTACACAAGCTGGCTCTGAAGTATCTGCTTTATTAGGTCGTATGCCATCAGCTGTAGGTTACCAACCGACTTTAGCAACAGAAATGGGTGCGTTACAAGAGCGTATTACTTCAACAACGCAAGGTTCTATTACTTCAATTCAAGCGGTTTATGTACCCGCTGATGATTTAACTGATCCAGCTCCAGCAACAACATTTGCTCATTTAGATGCAACAACAGTATTATCACGTAACTTAGCTGCAAAAGGTATTTATCCAGCAGTTGATCCATTAGATTCTACTTCTACAATGTTACAACCTGGTATTGTAAGTGAAGAACACTATGAAGTTGCAGAAAATGTAAAAGAAACTTTACAACGATACAAAGAATTACAAGATATTATTGCGATTTTAGGTATAGATGAATTATCTGAAGAAGATCGTTTAACAGTTGCTCGTGCTCGTAAAGTTGAGCGTTTCTTATCACAACCTTTCTTTGTAGCTGAAATCTTTACAGGTTCACCAGGAAAATATGTAAGTTTAGAAGAAACTATTAAAGGTTTCACAATGATTTTAAATGGCGAATTAGATGATTTACCGGAACAATCATTCTACCTTGTAGGAAATATTGATGAAGCAATTGCAAAAGCAGAAACTCTAAAATAAGGAGTAAATAATATATGGTTATGAACATTCGCGTTCTAACTCCAGATAGAGTTATTTGTTCTACAACAGCAGATGAAGTTATTTTACCTGGGTTAACAGGTCAAGTTGGTGTATTAGACGGTCATGCTACTTTAATCACAGCTTTAGATACTGGGTTACTTAGAATCAAATTAGCTGATAAATGGACTCCAATTATTTTATGTGGAGGTTTAGCTGAAATTGATCGTAATCGAGTTACTGTTCTAGTAAATGACGTAGAAGAACTTGTGGCTGTAGAATTAAATGAAGCTACAAAAGAGTTAGAAAAAGCTACAGCAGCAATTGAGAATGCTGAAACAAGTAAAGCAAGACTTGATGCTTCCATCGAATTAAAGAAAGCTACCGCACGTCTTGAAGGTATAAATTATTTATCATAAAATATAAAATCAGTAAAAATTTTTACTGATTTTATATTTTATGATATCTATATTTTTGAGTTAAAAATAAATCACCATATTTTTACTTCATGGATACTATTAAATAAAAAGATCTACAAAATAACTTTATGGTAACAAATTCGGATTTTAACTTTACGAATAATGAAACAGTAACTTTAGAATTACCGTTTTCAGAACATATTGAAGAACTTAGACAGAGGTTATTTCATATCGTTTGGATAATTTTATTTTTAACTTGTGTAGCTTTTATTGAAGTTAAACTTTTAGTTAAAATATTAGAACTCCCAGTTGATAATGTAAAATTTTTTCAATTATCACCAGGGGAATATTTTGTTTCAACTGTAAAAATTTCTTTTTATACAGGTTTACTTTTTGGAAGCCCATTTGCAATTGGGCAAATAATATTATTTTTATTACCGGGTTTAACAAAAAAAGAAACAAAAGTTATTTTACCACTATTGTTGAGTTCTTTATGCTTATTTGGTTTAGGTTTACTTTTTTCTTACTATGCTTTAATTCCTGCAGCTTTAAATTTCTTTTTAAATTATAGTGACGAAGTTATTGAACCTCTTTGGTCTTTTGATCAATATTTTGAATTTATTCTTGTTCTTTTTTATAGTACAGGATTAGCTTTTCAAATTCCGATTATACAAATTTTATTAGGTTTATTAAATTTTGTATCAGCTCAACAAATGTTAGGCGCTTGGCGATATGTAATACTTGTTTCAACAATTATTGGAGCAATTTTAACCCCTTCGACTGATCCTTTAACACAATTATTGCTTTCTTGTGCAATATTATTATTGTATTTTTCAGGAGTAGGGATCCTGTTTTTAATAAAAAATTAATTTATATATATACTTAAAAAGTATTTAATTCATGGCAACTAACAAGTTTTTTAAAAGTCTTTTATTTACTTTAACGATTGCTATAAGTTCATTTGGTTTTTGTGTTGAAAACTCTTTTGCATATCCTGTTTTTGCTCAACAAGGATATTCAAATCCTCGTGCAGCAAATGGTAAATTAGCGTGTGCTAATTGTCATTTAAACCAAAAAGCTATTGAAATTGAAGCACCTCAAGGTGTTCTTCCTAATTCTGTATTTGAAGTTGAAATAAAAGTACCGTATGATGTAAATCGTCAACAAATTGGTGCTGATGGTAAACCAGCAGATTTAAATGTAGGTGGAATTCTGATTTTACCTAAAGGTTTTAAATTAGCTTCTAAAACTCAGATTTCTCCAGAAGTTAAAGCAAAAAATAAAGGTGTATTTATTTCTCCTTATAGTACAGAGTTCGATAATATTTTAATTGTTGGTCCAATTGCTGGTAAAACACATCAAGAACTTATTTTCCCTGTTGTTGCACCAGACCCGGAGAAAAATCAAGATGTTAAATATTTAACATACCCATTCTACGCTGGTGGTAATCGTGGTCGTGGCCAAGTTTATCCGACTGGTGAAAAAAGTAATATAAATGCTTTTGGCGCAACTCAAGCAGGGCAAGTTACAAACATTACGACTACAGAAAAAGGTGAATCTGTTATTACAATTGTTAACTCAGATGGTGCTACAACATCACAAACTTTATCAGCAGGGTTAAAATTACTTGTAAAACAAGGTGATATAGTAAAACTAGATCAACCATTAAATATTGATCCAAATGTCGGTGGTTTTGGTCAAGAAGAATCAGAAATTGTATTACAAAGTTCATCAAGAATTATTGGTTATCTAGCTTTCTGTTTCTGTTTATTATTAACTCAAGTTCTTTTAGTTCTTAAGAAAAAACAATATGAAAAAGTTCAAGCTGCTGAACTTAACTTCTAATTAACTTTAGGGATGACAATTAGTTATGTGTCATTCCTAAATTTTAAGGATCTTTATTCTCTATAATTTTATGTCTAAGTTATATTTGAATCTTACATTTTTAAAACTATGTAATCCTTATTTTATTTTCAAATTCGAATTTTTTATATTTAAAGATTTCTGTTTTGAACATTTTCTTTCAATTCCTATATTTTAAACAAAAAGTCCAGATGAATTTATCGTTAGATTTTTTTATCTAAAATATTTATTTTTTTCAAATTGAATATAAATTTTTCTTTAAGTTTAATAAAAAAAATTATAAAAGATATTTAATTAAATTAATTAAGTTAAAAATACAATTTATTGTGTTTCAAAAAATTTTTTTAAATAATTTTAATCAATTTGATTAAAATTATTTAAAAAAATTAATCTTCTATTTCAAAGATTTCTTTAAAGATTTTTGATACCTTATCACCTGAATCAATTGATTCTAATGGATCTTTACGTAAACGATGACGTAAACATAACGTAATAATTTTTTCAATATCTTTTACAGTTACTTTATCTCTACCGTTGTAGGCTGCATTAGCTTTTGCTGCACGATTTGTTACAATATCACCTCGTAAACCATCAACATCTAAGCGACTACAAACTTCTGAAATTTTAACTCGTAAATCATAGTCAATTTGAACACTTGGTAATAGTTTTTGAGCACTAACAATACGATTACGTAATTCTTGTTGTTGAGACTCGTAATTTTCGATCCAAACCATAGGTGTTTGATCGAATGAGGTTCTCTCTTCTACTACTTTTACACGTAAAATTGGATCTTTAACAGTACGTATTTCTGCATGCATACCAAATCTATCTAGTAATTGAGGTCTTAATTCACCTTCTTCAGGGTTCCCTGATCCAACTAACACAAATCGTGCAGGATGTCGAATTGAAATTCCTTCCCGTTCAACAGTATTCCAACCAGAAGCAGCCGAATCTAATAAAATATCAACTAAATGATCATCTAATAAATTAACTTCATCTACATAAAGTAATCCACGATTAGCTTTTGCTAATAATCCGGGTTCAAACGCTTTTACACCTTCGGTTAACGCTTTTTCAATATCAATTGTTCCACAAACACGATCTTCGGTTGCTCCTAAGGGTAAATCAACCATTGGAATTTTAATAAATTCTGTTTCCAATGTTTCACCATTTTGAATAGCATTTTTTACTTCATTTCCCATTAAATCTAAATCTGATTTATGAGAATTAAATGGATCATCTTTTACTACTTCAATTTCTGGAAGTAAATCAGCGATTGCGCGAATTGTTGTTGATTTTCCTGTTCCGCGATCTCCCATAATCATAACACCACCAATTTTGGGGTCAATTACATTTAACTGTAAAGCTAATTTCATTTCTTCTTGCCCTACAATCGCAGTAAAAGGAAAAACGGGAGAAGAAAATTTTTTTAAATCTTGTGTTACCATAACTATCAATTAAATATATAAATTTTTGATCAAAGTTTAAATTATTGGTAAAGTGTTGTACCTAAACGAATTGCTAAAACACTTGCTATTAAAGCAGTCATTAATGCGATATAAACTTGAAAATCAGTAATCATAATATTAGGTGTATATAAATTGCTAAAATAAATTGATTCTAAAGAATTAGAGTATTTTTTATTAAATATTTTTAAGAAAAAAAATTACCCTAACAAATTATATCTAAATTATACTTTAAATTTTCAATTTAAATATAATTTGTTATTTTTAATTATTACCAACTTGATTTTGTAACACCTGGTAATAAACATTGGTGTGCCATTTCACGTAATACATGACGTGAGACACCAAAATCTCTGTAGTACCCACGAGGACGGCCGGTTTTCCAACAACGGTTTCGTATACGAACTTTTGCACTATTTCTAGGTAAACGTTGAATTTTTGAATGAATGTCTAATTTTAAATTAAAATCACTTGTACGATTATATTCTGTTAAGAGTGCTTTACGTTTTAATTCATATTTGTTATATAATTTAATTCGTTTTTTTTCTCTTTCAATCATGCTTTTTTTAGCCATAAACGTCTATAAACTTTTAAATGTAGTTCTAATTAGAATAAATATTAATACTAAATTTATCAATAAAAATCTTATTAATATTAAACAAGAATTTTATTGTAAACTTTTCTATCTGATGCTAATTGTATATTTAGAAGGTTTATATAGCAATATTTAAAATAACTAACTTAACAATAATCATTAATCAAATATTTTTATCCTACTAGCTAAACTTAGAAATGTAAGCTGCTTTTTTATTTGGTAAAACTGTATAATTACTTAATAATTCTCGGAATTCATCTCCTTCCATTGTTTCGACATCTAATAGTTTTTCAATTATTAAATCAATAATTACTCGATTATCTAAAATTATTTGAAGAGCTTTTTCTTCACAGTAATTAATAATTTTACATACTTCATCATCAATTCGGTCCGCTATACTTTCAGGATATTCTGAATCTTGAGTCATACCACCTAAAAAGACTTGACCATTTGATTCATCTTCAAGCGCAATTGGTCCAATATTTGACATACCAAAACGAGTCACCATTTGACGAGCTAAATTTGTTACTTGTTGTAAATCGCTACTTGCTCCCGTTGTTACTTCTGGATCTCCGAAAATAACTTGTTCTGCTGCTCTCCCCCCTAAAGTTCCGATAATCCGTGCTAATAAAGCAGAACGAGAAATTAACGTTTGATCTTCTTCTGGTGTAAACCATGTTAATCCTTTAGCAGATCCACGTGGCGTAATAGTAATTTTTTCTACTTCATCATGAGATTGTAATACTGTACCAGTAATTGCATGTCCAACTTCATGATATGCTATCAATTTTTTATTCTTACTATCTTCCATTGGAGTACCTGCAATTCCTCCAATAATTCGATCAATAGCTTGATTAACCTCGTTTTTAGAAATTGTTGTTTTTTTGTAACGTGTTGCTAGAATTGCGGCCTCATTTAATAAATTCGCTAAATCTGCTCCTGAAAAACCTGGAGTTCTATTTGCTAGTTGAACTAGTGAAACATCATCACCTAATGGTTTATTTTTTGCATGAACTTTTAAAATACTTATACGTCCTAACCGGTCAGGTAAATTAACGGTTACTTGTCGATCAAATCGACCAGGTCTTAATAATGCAGCATCTAGAATATCTACACGGTTT
>JACCDH010508329.1_pt1:0-2500 | contig 64584 bp, 67 predicted proteins | sample 7442481 | NCBI WGS metagenome assembly JACCDH01 (sample SAMN15323433, study PRJNA562643) | freshwater metagenome | isolation source: river surface water | place: USA:Blue River Watershed | collected 2017-08-15 | reverse complement strand
CGGCTGTTATTGATGCTTCAACAAGTCGTCCTTCTGATTATTTAGATAGTGTAAAAACGATTGATTTAGATGGAAAATTAGCCTTAATTAGAGCTGCTAAAGTAGCAAAAGTCAAACGTTTCATTTTTTGTTCTCCAGAAAATTTAGAAGAATTTTCTGATAAGATCCCTTTGATGAAAATGAAACAAGAAATTGAATTTAAGTTAAAAGAATCGCAAATTCCTTATACTATTTTTCGATTAACTGGATTTTATCAAGGTTTAATTGAGCAGTATGCAATTCCCATTTTAGAAAATTTACCTATTTGGGTAACGAATGAGAATGCTGGATTAGCTTATATGGATACTCAAGATATTGCAAAATTCTGTGTAAAATCATTACAACTTACAAAAATGGAAAATAGAACGATTTTTCTAACCGGTCCGGTTAGATGGGGTTCTTCAGATATTATAAAATTATGTGAAAAACTAGCTGGTCAATCAGCGCAAGTCAATCAAATTCCAATTCTTATTCTAAGATTAATCACTCAATTTTTAGGGTTTTTTGAATGGGGTCAAAATATAAGTGATCGTTTAGCGTTTTTAGAAATTTTAGATGGAAAAAATCGCTATTCAACTCAATCTAAGATCTATGAATTATATATCTTCTTACTATATAAAGATTTTAAGGTTAAATTAGAAGATACAACTTTTTTAGAAGATTATTTCTTAGAATATTTTATTCGTTTATTGAAACGACTACGTGATATTAATTTTGAAGATATTCAAAAACAAAAAAATCTAATAATTTAAAATTCATATCTTTAATATGAATTATTCTATTTTGACTGTAAAAGTTCTAAAAAATTTTGGGCAAAGTTTTTTTCCAGATGGAATAGCTTTAACTGAATTAATAGTCCAAGTACCTCAAGTTCGAAAAAATAGTGTTAAAATTTTGTTGCAAGTTTCAGTTTGGGGAAAACTAAGTTATGATGCTGCTAAATACTATAAACCAAATGATTATATTATTCTTGAAGGATATCTTTCAATGGGTAATATAAATCTAGATAGGATTAAAAATTCAAAAGATAAACAATTAGAAATTTCTGTTTTTAAAATCTATCCCGTTCTTTTTAAATAAAGAATATCTATAATTCAAATTAATAATTAAGATTATTTATTCAATTAAATAAGTCATAATTATTATATTTTAGTATAATTAATATTATTAAAAACAGTTTTTAGGAAAAATTAAATGTTAACTTTAAAAATTTTAGTTTACACAACAGTTATCTTTTTTGTTTCTTTATTTATCTTTGGTTTTCTATCAAGTGATCCATCACGAAATCCTAATCGTCGCGATCTTGAATAAGTAATGAATCTTAAAGAGTAAATTTTTAATATTTACTCTTTAATACTTATTAATAAATAGAAATCTTTTCTATTTCTAGTTTAACTATATGAAATTTTTGTTATTTAAAATAATAATTTCCGATCTTGGTATATAAGCCTTATGAATTATTTAAATAAAAATGTTTTTTTCTTTAAAACTAAACTATTATATATATTAGTAATTCTAATTTTTATGAAATTTTTTACTAAATTATACATTTTTGATTTCTTTTATTTCTAATGAAACGTGTCAATTTCTTATCTTTATTGTTTGCCGTTTTAATTGCTTTAATTCCTAACCAAGCTTTTGCTGAAATTGGTGGTTTAACAAAATGTAGTGAATCTCCTGCATTTACTAAACGGTTAAATGCTAGTGTAAAAAAATTAGAGCAACGTGCAAGCCAATATGACGTAGATTCACCTCCTGCACTTGCTTTAAAACAACAAATTGAGCGAACACAAGCTCGATTTGATAAATATTCTCGTTCAGAATTATTATGTGGTACCGATGGTTTACCGCATTTAGTCGCTGATGGAAGATGGAGCCATGCAGCAGAATTTATCTTACCTGGATTTGGATTTATTTATATTTCTGGTTGGATTGGATGGGTTGGACGTAAATATTTACGCGCTGTAAGTACAACTGCTAACCCAAGTGAAAGTGAAATTATTATTAATGTTCCTTTAGCATTAAAAATAATGACAACTGGTTATATTTGGCCAATTTCAGCATGGCAAGAATTAATCAGTAATGATTTAGTAGCAGTTAGTGAAGAAATAACTGTATCACCTCGTTAAACTCATTAATTATTTAAGCTAAATTTTATTAATATGAACGATTTTCAAAAATATTTATCAACAGCTCCTGTTCTTTTAACATTATGGATGACATTTACTGCAGGATTTATTATTGAAGTAAATCGATTTTTCCCTGATATGTTAGGATTATATTTCTAAGTTTTAAGAAACTTTTAAATTTTCTTATTCGATTAATTAATAATCGAATAAGTTAAAATTTTTTTCTCTTTTTTAAAAAATAGTAATTTTTAAGATTAAAAGTTTGGTTAATTTTTTGACATAAATCGGGATAGTAGGATTTGAACCTACGGCACCCTGCTCCCAAAGCAGGT
>JACCDH010326169.1_pt1 | contig 64767 bp, 61 predicted proteins | sample 7442481 | NCBI WGS metagenome assembly JACCDH01 (sample SAMN15323433, study PRJNA562643) | freshwater metagenome | isolation source: river surface water | place: USA:Blue River Watershed | collected 2017-08-15 | reverse complement strand
GACTTACAAATAGGAGAAGCAACTCCTAACCAGATGCAATTGATTGCACTATCGACAGATATTCTCAATGACATTGATGACTCATTTGAGACGGCAATTCCTGCTGGTTGCCGAAAAGAGCAACTTATTGCCAAAAAAAATATTATCTACATGAGTGACAAGAAATTCGAAATTCGTTCAGACTTGTGGGATTTATTAAGTCTTGAAGACAAAGCAATGGCAATTTTTCATGAAGCCGTTTACGACTACTTAACAAGCTACGGTGCTGAAGACTCGCGATTTGCGAGATATCTAAATGGTTTCTTTGCCCAAGACGACTCAAAAAGAACGTACTTAGGTTACATTACAAATACACTCATGGCAGAGAGACAAGGAATTAAAATGCCTTTATTTTTTATTGATCCAGTTAAACAACCATACAGGCCGTATACCATTTCCAATTATACATATGAACTAGAGCCTGCACGTTATTTTATTCTTAAAGATCAGAATCAACTAGATCGCTTAGCTTTTTCTATCGAATACAAAGATGAAATTGAGCTTGATACGAAAAATCCTGCAAAGTATAACTTATGTGTGAGCGAAGGATGTCATAAACTTTCCTTTTACGGTATTTATAGAAATAAAATAAGCGGACTGATTACCCTGAAACTTGCAGTACCTCGCTCATTAAGTGTAAAGAATGGAGAAATCTTCTTTAAAAAGGATAGAGAGATGCTGACCATTTTAGACAAGGAAGGAAAACTAGAAAAGATTATAGGAATTTCATATTCTCCTTACTATAGCGAGAAATGGGGAAGTTATATTAAAAAAGTCATCTGGAATGATAAAGTCTATAATGAACCTAAGTCAGTAACTTTTGATAAAGATGGATCAATTACAGATATCAAAATTTAATTTTAATTATTCAGGTTAGTATCTAATTTCTAAATCATGATACTAACCTCTTTCATTTAATCGGCTTTGCAATTTTAAACGTCTGGCGCGTAAATTTCGTACTGTTCTGAGTGATAGTTATTATCTGCACGAACAAGCAATGTCTTATTATAGGTTTCCTCTAGCACTTCAATGATCCCAAAATCTTCACTTGAAAGCTTCGCTGAAACTTCCGGATGAGCAAAGATCGTAATTTTTGAGGCTGTGGTTTTCTTAATAACTTTCTGAAGCTCTCGAATCACTTCAAAGCTCACGGTCTCAACGGATTTAACTCTCCCCACTCCTTCGCAGTATGGGCACGGCTCACACATTGTTCGGACAAGCGTGTCTCGCGTTCTCTTTCTCGTCATCTCGACAAGACCAAGGCCAGAGATCGGGAGAACATTGGTCTTTGAGCGATCCTTCTTCAAGGCTTCAAGAAGAGTACTGTACACTTGGTTTCGATGGTCTTCTTTTTCCATGTCGATAAAATCAATGATGATAATACCGCCACAGTTTCTCACTCGAAGCTGGTAAGAAATTTCTTTCACTGCCTCGAGGTTCGTTTTGAGAATTGTTTCCTCGAGTGTTTTCTTGCCAACAAATTTTCCGGTGTTTACGTCAATTGAAACGAGAGCTTCGGTCTGATCAATATTGATTGATCCACCAGACTTTAAAAAAACCTGGTTTGATAAGGCCCTTTCAATTTCGATATCAATTCCGTAATGCTCAAAGATAGGAATTTCACCATCATAAAATTTAATTTTTGCTTTATGGTGCGGAATAAATCTCTGGATAAATTTCTCGATTTGTTTCACCGATGCTTTAGAGTCCGCAACAAGATTATCGACATCTTCGTCCATAATATCGCGTAGAGCACGCTGAATAAATGAAAGGTCCTGGTGAAGTTCAACAGGGGCCTTGGCCTTATCCATTTTCTTTTGAACATCTTTCCAGATTTTAACCAGATTGTTGTAATCATTTTTTAGAACTTTATAGCTCTGTCCTTCGGCAACTGTACGAGCAATAATGCCCACACCTTCAGGACGAATAGAATCGAGAATGTCTTTTAAACGCTTGCGTTCTTCTTCGGACTCAATCCGTCGAGAGACACCTGTGTGCTCAATGAAAGGCATATATACAATATGGCGACCAGCGAGAGTGATATGACGAGTGACCCTTGGACCTTTTGTTGAAATTGGCTCTTTTGCGATTTGAACCACAATTTCATCGCCCTCTTTCAAAAAATCTTGAATTTTTACATCCGGACGAAACTTCATATCAACAGTTTCAGTAAGAGTTGAAAACTCATCAGGGATCACTTCACCTAAGCGCTTGCTCTCAGCTTCAGTGGTCTGAACTCTATTCTGCATTTCACGTTGTTCATCTATCGTTGGAAGATAAGCATCATCAACGTATAAGAAAGCTGCGCGTTCCTGGCCAATATCAATGAAGGCCGATTGCATTCCCGGAAGCACTCTTAGGACACGGCCTAAATAAATGTTCCCAACAATCGGAGCAGTTTCATTTTTGGGGGTTTGTCTTTCTATAAGAAAATCAAGAATCTCACCATTTTCAATGAGCGCAATACGCGACTCACTGTGGGTTTGGTTAACCACGAGTTCTTTTGCCATATAAATGTCCTAACTGTAAAAACCTTAAAACTTAAATTAGGTACAGGATACAGGCAAAAGAACCATTAAGAAAGTCGGCAATGTATACTCACCACGCGTTAAGTTAGCATACCTACGATAGTGGCTGTCAAAAGTGAGCAAATTGTTCCACCTAAAAGGGCTTTCATACCTAACTCAGAGAGCATACCTCTCTTAGTAGGTGCAAGAGCTCCGATCCCACCGACTTGAATTCCGATTGAAGAGAAGTTTGCAAAGCCACTTAGAATGTAAGTCGCCATAATAATTGACTTAGGATCTTGAAGAACCCCGGAGTCTTTCATCTTGCCAAGAGTTGTGTAGGCAACAAATTCGTTAAGAATTGTTTTTTCTCCTAAAAGCTGTCCGATATGAATGATATCAGATTTGGCAACACCAAGAAGCCATACTAACGGAGCACAAGCATAACCAAGAATGAACTGAAGAGTGAATCCAGTGTACTGACCACCAGTCATCGACTTAATCGCTTCATTAAGACCAGAGTAGTAACCAAAAACATCAGACAGGATATAGTTAACCATCGCAATCATAGCAATGAACACGATGAGCATTGCACCCACGTTGAAAGCAAGTTTCAGTCCATCTTCTGTTCCTACAGCGATAGCTTCGATAATATTTGTCCCAACTTTCTCTTCTGTAATTTCTAACCTTTCATCGATCTCTTCGGTTTGTGGAAGAAGCATCTTCGCAACAACAATCGTCGCCGGTGCAGACATCACCGAAGCCGCTAGTAAGTGTTTAGCAAAGAAAAGCTGTTGAACTGGATCATTCCCACCAAGAAAGCCCACATAAGCTGCAAGCACACCACCGGCCGTATTGGCCATCCCACCAATCATTACACACAAGATCTCTGAACGGGTCATTTGCGGAAGGTAAGGCTTGATGAGGAGAGGGGCTTCTGTTTGACCTAAGAAAATATTGGCCGTTGTTGAAAGGTTTTCAGCACCTGAGATTTTAAGAAATTTCCCCATAATCCAAGAAAGACCATAGACAATTTTTTGTAAAATACCGAGGTAAAATAAAAGACTTGTAAGTGCAGAGAAGAAAATGATTGTCGGGAGAATCTGGAACGCAAAGATGAATCCAGTAGTATTGACATCGAGAAGTCCACCGAAAACGAAGCTAGAGCCTTGGCGAGTAAAATCTAGAATGACGACAAAGAAGCTTGAAACCTTGTCGAAAAGAGCTGCGATGAAAGGAACGTGAAGAATCCCTACCGCAAAAACAACCTGCAGCATGAAACCAAGTCCTACTAACTTCCAAGGTATCTCTTTCTTCTTAGAGCTAAATAAATAAAGAATCGCAGTTAAAACTACAATCCCAAGAACTCCGCGCAAAAATGACTCTAAATTCATATAGCTCCCAAGGCAATTGGAATGCATTAGACAAACTAATACATTTTTTAAGTTGAACTGAAGGAGTTATACATACCGCGGTAGTTCTGCGCAAGAAAAAGTCGAGTATTTTAGAAGCTTAAGCTCCAAAATTGAGTGCCATATTGCACCCTTGAAGATGTTAGATTGGAGGTGTTCAGGGAATGCCAGGCCAATCGTTCTGAGGAGTTAAACTCCTTAGAAGATTGAAGCTCCTCAGACCCTTTTTGTGCACTGTTGTAGGCCACAAAAAGCACACCCACGATAATCCCAAGGGCAGCCCCAGTCCAGATATTTGAAATATGCTGAGATGGTCTGTCTACAAATGACAAAGTTGAAAGACCTAATATTGCCCCACCAACCCCGGCGCCTGCGACAAGAAAAATATCATTCTGAGTGTTCTTTAAAATATCATCTGCAGAGTCTTCCTGGGCCCATGCCATGTTCATCCCAAGGGAGATCAGAAGAAACTGAATAACAAGAACAGAAGATATAATTTTTTTCATACCAAATCCTATGGAGTTAGTTTGCCAAGCTGGAGTATTCAATAATATGATAAATCCCCTACTTAAGGTTGGCAAACTATGACTAAAGATAATTTTCAAGTATACCCTCTCATCGACAAGAAGAAACTCGGTCAAAAGCTCACAAAGCAAGAGATCAAGTGGTTCATCCAAAGCTACACCGACGCTAAAATTCCTGACTACCAAATGTCAGCAATGCTCATGGCAATGTTCATTCAAGGAATGGATGTCACGGAGACAGCTGCCCTAACTGATGCCATGCTGGAGTCTGGGAAACAGCTCAAGTTCCCAGGGAAGAATGTGATTGATAAACACTCGACTGGTGGAACTGGCGACAAAGCGTCTTTTATTCTTGCGCCGATAGCTAGTGCTGCTGGAGTAAAGGTCCCCATGATCGCTGGACGAGGTCTCGGCCATACAGGTGGGACGGTTGATAAAATCGAGGCCATCAAAGGTTTTAATACGGCCCTGGATCTTGAGACTTTTTCGGAAAAACTTAACAAAGATGGACTGGTCTTAATTGGTCAGACTCCAGATATTGCCCCTGCAGATCGATTGATCTATGCTCTCAGAGATGTTACGGCCACCATTGATTCAATTCCCCTTATTACAGCCTCTATCATGAGTAAAAAATTGGCCGAGGGAGCGAACGGAATAGTCTTTGATATTAAGACTGGGACTGGTGCATTCATGCGTTCCACTAAGGACGCTCGGGCCTTGGGCAAAAGCTTAATTGCAACATCGAAACGATTTAAGAAAAAAGCTGTGGCCTTGATCACAGATATGAACCAACCACTCGGTCAAGAGGTTGGGCACTCCAACGAATTGATTGAGAGTATTGAAACTCTCAAAGGAAATGGACCTAAAGACCTCACGGATCTTTCAATTGCACTTGCCGCTCATATGATCCATTTAGCGGGAATTGAGAAGACTTTTGCCAAGGCCCAGAAAAAAGCTCTTGAAATGGTTACCTCTGGCAAAGCTTTGGAAGAATTTTCGAAACTTATTCGGTCGCAGGGAGGAAACGCAGAGGTCATCAACGACTACTCTCTTTTGCCGATGGCTTCAGAGAAAACAAAAATCCTCGCCCATAAATCCGGGCACATTAAAATGTTCGATAACACCGCAGTAGGTCTTCTTTTAATAGAGCTCGGTGGTGGCCGGAAGGCGAAAGCTGATGTGATCGATCACGGAGTCGGTTTCACTTTTCATAAAAAAATCGGTGACCAAGTGAAAAAGGGTGATGCGATCCTTACTATCACTCATCACCCCCATCAGAAATTAATCGTAGAGTCTATGAAAGAAAGATTTCTAAAAGATGTTTTAACTCTGAGTAGTACCAAAGTGAGAACACCAAAACTTGTTCTGGAAAAACTCAGTTAAGGATAGATTATGTCAATGACAAAGATAAATGAGGCAGCTCTTTACATTACTTCCAAGATCTCTTCGAAGCCCAAAATTGGAATCGTCTTAGGATCTGGTCTTGGGATCTACATAGACCAAATCGAAAATAAAATTGTGATTCCCTACGAAGATATCCCGCACTTTAAAAAGACCTCCGTAGAAGGTCATTCCGGTGCTCTTATTTTTGGAGAGGTCAGAGGGGTTCAAGTTGTAGCGCTTCAAGGGAGACTTCATCCCTATGAAGGTTACGACATGGAGGATATTGTTATACCAGTTCGAACTCTAAAATCTCTTGGGATTGAAATTCTCTTCCTCTCGAATGCCTCCGGGGGAATTAATTTAAATTTCCATCCCGGTGATCTTGTAACTATTTCTGATCATATCAATCTTTCAGGAAGAAACCCTCTTGTCGGTCCGAATCTCTCAGAGCTTGGCCCACGATTTCCTGATATGGGAGATGCCTACAACAAAGAACTCCGTGGCATTTTAACTTCTGTGGCCCAAAAAAATAATGTTGAATTAAAGACTGGAGTTTACTGTTCAGTACTCGGGCCAACTTATGAAACTCCCGCAGAAATTCGTATGCTTCGCACTTTAGGTGCAGATCTTGTGGGAATGAGTACAGTGCCAGAGGTGATTGTGGCCAACCACATGGGCCTTAAAGTGGTTGGAGTTGCCTGTGTGACAAACTACGCTGCTGGGATTAAAGAAGAAAAACTTAGCCACGCTGATGTAAAAAAAGTTGCTGAAAAAGCAATGGCAGGATTTGCGAAAGTTTTAACAGAGACCATTGCAGAGCTAAGAAAACTAGGAAAAGTCTAATGAGTCAAAATCTTCGCAATAAGGCCATTGAAGCTTCGAGGAAAGCTTACTCACCCTACTCTAAGGCCAATGTGGGTTCGGCCGTCGAAACGTCTGATGGAACAATTTATCTTGGATGCAATATTGAAAACGCGAGCTTTGGTGGAACTGTTTGTGGTGAGAGAGTGGCCATCTGGAAAGCTGTTTCCGAAGGACACAAAAAGATAAAGCGGATTTACGTATACACCGAACCGGGGTGGCCACCGTGTGGAATGTGCCTTCAAGTAATGACGGAGTTTGCGGATGGTAATCTAGAAATTACGATTGGTGATAAGACTGGAAATGAAACAACTAAGAAATTAAACGAGCTTTTAACAAATGCCTTCACTCCTGGCCATATGGAGTAACCTTAAAATAAAAGGATGAGGCGAATGTCTCATTTATATCATGCAAGAAAAAGTTTACGACTCTTCTAAAGAGCTTTTAAGCTCACTACGATTTTGTGTTATTGATCTTGAAACGACCGGTGGTAATCCTGAGACAGAAAAGATCATCGAAATTGGTATGGTTAAGATTGAAAATCGCAAGATTGTGGAAGAGCGATCATTTTTAGTTAATCCTCAAAAAGAGATCCCTGACTTTGTTCAAAAGCTCACAGGGATTAGAAAGTCCGATGTTGAGCATTCTCCAAAAATCGAAGAAGTCATTGACGAAATAGTCCAGTTTATTGGCGACTCAGTGCTAGTCGCTCACAATACGTCTTTTGATATCCCGTTTTTGAATAGTGTTCTCAAAAAGCTTCAACGCTCAACTCTCGATAACAAAGTGATCTGTACCAATATCATGACAAAGTACATGATCCCCGACATCATGAGCTCTAATCTAAACTACATGGCACAAATTTTTGGAATTTCGCATTCCCAGGCCCACAGAGCAGTTGAAGATGCACGGGCCACTGGTATGCTTCTCCTGAAATATATGGATATCTTTGAATCCAAGAACATCCGGAAAGTGAATCAACTTTATTATCCAAGAAACAAATTCGAACTCGATCGAGCGATTATTGAAAAAGCCGAAGGTCTTCTGAAAGTTTACTCCATTCTAGAAGAAATTGAAAACCCCGCCATACTCACGATCAAAGGTGACAACGGTGTTATTCTTACAATACTCCCACTCAAATGCCCGAAGGCCGAAGCTGAGGGCCTAAAGTCGTATTTGTCAGAATTCAGATGGAGCCAAATCCATATAAGACTATGTGGACCTTTCATTGAAGGGCTTTTCTTTATGAATTCTAATTTCATTAAAATTCCAGAGAACTATCGCCAAAAAACGGTTGAGTACCTCAAGTCAAAACACACTCTTGTCCCTGCCCCTCATTTTGTAGACGAGCAAGATTTTATCGTGACTCCTCATTTGATTAGTGGCCAGTACATCGTTTATAGTTTTCTCAATTTTTCTCCCTACTCACAGCTCATTTTCAAATTTCCGTCTCACAAAAAGAAACTTCATCAGTTTCTCTCAGGTCAGGTGACACGGTTTGAAACTCAACAAAAAGGGAAAAGAAAAATCTTCATCCAGAATGATATCAAAAATATTTTCTTGAGTTTATTCAATGAAGCCGTAGTGAGTGACCCTAAAGTTTACTTAACCTTGAAGATAAATGACATTAAAGATGAAAGAAAAACTTATCTGGATCAGATAGAGAAACTTGCACTTGAGCAAGCGGACCGTTACCGATTCCCAAGTAAACACCTCTAAGGGTTGTAAATGAATCTTAAAGAGTAATCTGAAACTTGCAGAACAAACTTTTCAATGGTGATGAGGTTTTGAATCAATTTTGAAAGAATAAGCGTTGAAAGGTTTAATTCGCTAAGCTGAATCTGGATCTCTTGCGATGACTCGATGATCTCTCCCTTTATAACTTTCTCTATCTGGTTCTTATCGGCGATGAGAAGTTGATGCGAATAAAGTGTCATAAGCTCACCAAGGATCAAGTAGAAAGTCATCGTTAAAAGACTCGGGTTAACCTGCGCCCTAAAATCTCCGTGCTTAATGGAATCAAACTGAAACCGTATTCCACTTTCGACAGTTCTAAAACGAAGAAGATTCTGTGCTTGTTGGTAACAAATTTCAATTGGCCCCAGAGAATTCTCATCTCCAGACAAATGCCTTGGGTTCGCACGAGAAAAACCGAGAAAGGTTTCAATCAGCTGCTTACAGCGTGAGGCCCCGTTTTTCATCTCAACTAAGATCTGTCCGGCCTCTGCGTTTAAAGACTCATCCAAAAGTAGAAAGCTCAGAGCAGTTTGAATTCCTGCGATTGGGTTATTTAGTTCATGAGCAATACTGGATGAAATAATCCCTAGTTCTTGTCCCGAGGGAGTCAGATTATCATCACCTTTAAGAAAAAAACTTTCGGTGAAGAAAACAAAAAGAATCATCTCCTGATCTAAGTGATGGCACTCTCGTCTATAAATATTGTATGGAATATCGTTGATGAGAATTTTCTCACGGAGTTTAAGACTTAAACAATTCCCAGGAGGAAAACTTAGTTTAGAGAAAAGTGAATTATGCTGATGGACCTCTCCAGCAACTGATAAGAGCGCCACAGGAAAAGGGATGGCGTCAAGAACACCTTCCCAAAGAGACTCATCAAAGAAGGGATCTTTCACATCGTGCTGTGATTTAAAAAAATTAACGAGTGTGTAAAAGAAGAAAAGTCTTTTAATTAACTTCACTGCGTCTTCTTCATTCCAATTCAACTCAATGGCAACGTATAGACCCCGATAGGCCGGGAGCGCGAGTAAATGTTCCGTGGGAGTAATCTCCGAAAGATCGGATCCGCTCAAAAATCGAAATTTTGTTTTTTCAATATGATTTTTTGTAAAATTTTTTAGAACTTTTGAAATCTCTAAAACCGATTCAGACTGAATCAATTCTCGTTCAAGATCAACTAAGGCCTGGGCATAACTCAACAGTGCATCCGAAGTAAAAATATCATCCGCATGAGAACGAAGAACCTGCTTTGCTTTGGCCTCAAATTTTCTGATATTTTTAAGGCCCAAGTTCGTAAAAATTTGTTCTTTCGATTCAACGAGTCCTTGGAGCGAAGGGGCAATCAGTCTCTCGATTTGACCAAAGTCTAGCGTATCATCTAAAACTGCATCCGCGAGTGACTCATCAATATTTTGACCAAAACTAAATAGTCCCTGATTCTTATCTAGAAGACAAATTCTAAACTCAGGACCAGGTTTCAATAAGTGAAGAGAATTTTCAGACACAAAATCCACAGTAAGTTTTTCTACACGTCCGGGTCCTTGCAACGACTGTGAAAACTCAGCGTGCTTCATAGAACTAAGTATAGAGTCCAAACTCTTACGCAGTTCGGTCGAGAGAAGAGGGTCGATCCTAAATTGCAAAAGACCTGAGTATGCTTCCATTATTCCTTAAATTTCTTTTTTGTTTCATCCACCAAAATCGAGCCATCAACATATTGTCCTTGGACTTTTACACCCCAATGAAGATGAGGTCCAGATGATCTTCCGGTATTTCCAGAAAGGCCAATAATTTGTCCTCGCTCGACCATCTCATCAGCTCTCACTAGTGTCTTTGAAAGATGTCCGTAAACAGTAAAAATATCCAACCCATGATCGATGATGACGGTCCATCCTGTGTAAAAAAGATCTCCAGCAAAAACAACCTTACCAGCATTGGTCGCAGGTACATTCTGTCCAATAGGCGCTCTAAAATCAATCCCGAGATGCTGACTCTTTTTATGATTGTTATAAATACGTTTTGTTCCGTAATGACTTGTCACTTCACTAGACATAGGTTGCATAAAGGGCTTTGTGAAGAGTAATTGATTAAGAGATGAAGCATAGATTTTGTTCAAAATGACTTGTTCTTCATCTGAGCGTTTTTGATCCTTAGGTGAGAGCTTAATAGTCTTAAAATTTACTTTCAGTGTTTCTGCAGGATATTCTCGGCTCTCTACTTTAAAATGTATGTCATGCAAAATTTTGTCATTTTCTTTGAAGGTGCATGTGAAAGGGAGGATTTCAGAAAAATAATTCGCGACCACAACGGCTTGAATCTTCGTTCCAACTCTTTGGGTTTTTACGATTTGATCACCGCAAATGAGACGCACATCTTTATTTGCAAGTTCTTGCTCAATCCAACGCACTTCCCCAGGACGGATACTCATTTCGGAAACTGAGGGAATTTTTGCTAAAGCACAGCCGGCAATCAACATTGTCAAAAAAATTGCTTTCATTCTAATCCTTTAATGCAGAACACTTTCCATCATGAAAGTGAATATCAACTTTTGTTCCCTTGGGCCTTTGACTAAAATCCATGGCCGATGTCACTACCTCGCCATCCGGTAAACGTACATATGAGTAACCACGACCTAAAACCTTAGACGGGTTCAGCGCACTTAGCACTTGTTCTAAACGAAGGATCTTATCACTCAGAGAACGACTTTTTAGTTCGATTATATGCTGAAGCTTTACAATACTTTCATCCACTCTTTGGATGGCCTCAGATAGACCAACGAGCTCCATTCCACGCTCTTTTAAATGGATCTGCGACAGTCTCCTCTCACTTAAAAGGATTTTTTGTTTCATTAAGTTTAAAATCTCACGGGGATGAAACTTTTGAATCATAAGCTGAACATGTTGATGAAGCTTGAAAAGTTCAGATTTTAAATGAGACTGACAAAAGCTCAGTCGCGATTTTAATTCCGTTTGTGGTTGAGATAAAATCTCCGCTGCGGCCGTGGGAGTTTCTGAGCGGTGATCAGAAACATAATCACATAAAGTGAAATCCACTTGGTGACCAACAGCTGATACTACTGGGATTCGGCAAGCCGCGATGGCCCTCACGAGGTTTTCATCATTAAAGGCCCATAAATCTTCCAGGCTCCCTCCGCCTCGAGTTAACACGATGGTGTCAATGTGATCAATCTTTTGCGCTTTATCTAATGCCATCAGAAGTGATCTCGGAGCTCCATCACCTTGAACTAAAGCTGGAATCACCAGAATATCTAACCATAAAGATCTTCTCTTCATGACATTAAGAAAGTCTTGAAGAGCGGCCCCATGCTCGGCCGTAATGACTGCTATTCTTTTTGGGAAAAGAGGAAGAGGCTTTTTCTTTTCAATATCAAACAGTCCTTCACTGGAAAGCTTCGCTTTGAGTCTTTCGTACTGGAGTTTTAACTGACCTTCGCCTGCTGGAAAAATTCTTTTGCCGAGAAGTTGGAAAGTGCCGCGTTTTTGATAAACACTTAAGGGCCCTACGACAATAATTTTATCGCCATCTTTAAGGTTACGGATGAGTGGATTTCGAAGTGCTTCTCCTTTGAATAGAGCGCAAGAGAGTGAGGCATTTTCATCTGAAAGCGTAAAGTACCAGTGACCAGCTCCCGAAGGAGATAAGTTTGTCACTTCTCCTTGAACCATGACCTCCTGAAACTGTTCCTCTAAACATTCTTTGATAGAGCCAACAAGATCAGAAACAGATGCTGCATCAAATCCCATCATCAATTAGTTACCTTGCCAGAGGCTTCGAAAACCTTAAACCCTTTAAGGTACCTCACAGCTTGAAGAACCTGGTAATCTTCAGAGGGTTTGTAAGTTTTAAACATGTCTTCGTCTTTATCTTTTTTGACATCCTTATTCTTTACTTGAGTTTTTCTAAGCTCCATCTCTTTGATGCGGTTCGCACGCTCTACACGCTCACTCGCCTCACGTGCTTTCTTTTCATCTTCTGTTTCGATGGTTGCAGTTAAGTGGTTCTTCAGATCCTTTTCTCGGATGTAGCGGTCTTCAGAAAGTCCCTTGTCGAATTCGTCTTGATTCATTTCTTCTATCACCACGTCGGGGATAATTCCAACGGCCTGAATCTTTCTATTTTTTGGAGTCATATACTGAGCGATCGTGAGCTTTACCCCTGTTTGCTTGTCCAACTGAGCAACTGTTTGAACTGATCCTTTTCCGAAAGAAGTTGAACCCATGATAACAGCACGACCGTAGTCCTGAAGAGCGCCAGCGACAATTTCAGAAGCCGAAGCAGATGCTCCATTGACTAAGACAACTATCGGAGTTTTTAAATCTTTAAATCCCGACTTCTTCACATAGCGAATGTCTTTATTTTGTGGATCACGTGATTCAGTTGTCACAACGATTCCCTCTTTCAAGAATAGAGAGGAAACATCTACTGCTTGATCTAAGAGTCCTCCTGGATTTGAGCGAAGATCTAAAATGATTCCACCAAATGCACCATTCTTCGCTTTACTCTTCATCGACTTCAAAGCTTCTTCCATCGATTCAGCTGACCGTTTTTGAAACTGAGTCAGTCTAACGTAGGCATAGCTGTCTTGAAGAAGTTCTGACTTCACAGGTTTAACTTTAATGATTTCACGCTTTAAATTGAAATGCTTAATTCCGTCTACATTTTCTCTCAAAATTCCAAGATGGATTTTATCGCCAACCTTGCCACGCATTTTTTCTATCGCTTGCTCAAGAGTCATTCCAACAATCGGTTCATGGTTAATCTCAACGAGCTTATCTTTAGGTAAGATTCCAGCGCGAAACGCAGGAGTATCATCAATCGGAGTGATGATATAAATGACGCCCTCTTTCTGTGTCACTTCTAGACCGAGACCTCCGAATTCACCAGCAGTATCATTTTGCATTTTTTCAAAAAAATCTTTATTTAAAAAAGCCGAGTGAGGATCCAGAGTCTCCATCATTCCTTTCAAAGCACCTTCGATGAGTTTTTCAGTATCAACAGGTCTGTAGTATTGAGTTTCAATGAGATGAAGAACTTTATTAAAAAGTTCGAGCTGCTCAAACCGTGAACGGTTCTCAGGTGCCTTAGGCGTTACTTTTGTATCAAGCGCTATCGCTGGAGAAAGAGAGAGAATAAATAAAAATGCGAATGAAGCAAATCGAGACATGAGCACTCCTAAGACTTTAATAATCGTCTTAGATTTTACTCACTCCATTCTGGTCTAACCACAAAATAGTGTTTTGGGCGGTATTTTTCTTACGGACTTCGAAGTAAAGATTTTGAGCTTCTTTTGAATCATTGAGAGTGTAGGCCAGTACCTCACCATCACGGACAGTGTCATTCTTTTTCACTTTGATATTCATTTTCCCAAGAAGAACTGTCCTGAGATCATTCCCGTGATCAATCAAAACAACCTGCCCGTAAGCCGCGAGGTCACCTGCGAAAACAACTTTTCCTCCACCCACGGCCTTAACAGGCTGAGCAGCTTGATACTTAAATGTCACTCCCTTCGGGCTGGCCGTGTAGCTCAAAAAATCATCCACGGGACGCATGAAGTAGCGATCAGGTTTAGTCACGACAATAGGGGCATTGCTGAATTCTTTCTTTACAACAGCAATGCGTTTTTGCAATTTCTCAGTTTGAAATTTTGATTCAATTTTTTTCTTTGTTTCAACTTTGGCCAAATACGTTTCCATGGCCGCTTTTTTCCGGCCCTCTAATTCTTTAATCACGTCGGAGAGCTCGTTTTCATTTTTATGAAGAACCGCCAGTTTCTCTTCGAACTCAGAGACCTTCGTCTGGAAACCAATCAGCTCAGTTTCCTTGTTTTTCAGTTTCATTTGGGCTTTTTTTAATAGCTCTAAATGGACTTTTCTCTGCCAAGGTTCGGTCGTATCGTTTTCACTCTCGAGGATGTAATTTTTTAGGATACTTTTATTTTCTTCTTGCGCTTCGCTCACTTCGGCTTGTTTTTGCTTGAGTTCATCCTTATACATCTTCACGTCTGATTCGAACTGTTTAATTTGCTCGAGACTAGAGACGTAAAGATTATTTTTCGAGCCAATCTCTTTTTCAAGAGTTGATAAGCGGGCCCCCATCTCCATCACTTCGGTTCGGTATTTTGCAAGCTCATCACCGGGACGCTTGATGGCGGCCACGGCACTGAAAGAGATCATGAGTGAAAGAATAAGCCTAAGTTTCATAGCGTTGGTTTCCATCTCCAATCTTGCATTGAAAAGGTCCAAAAAACTGAAAACACCATGAGAAGAATCACTGAATCAAAAAACTTCAAAGTCCCGTTCCAAATTCCCAAAGCAATGAAGAGCCCGAAAACGATCCCAAGACCGGAGGCAATACTCTTTGAAGCCACCAATTTTTTGCGTTGGAATTTTTCAATAATGTAGGACCGTGAACGAAAGACATCGTAACAAAGCCAGTAGGAAATAACCCAGAAAATTCCCAGTACTCCGATGATTCCCCAGTCTCCTGCTCTCGCGACGAAAGAGTAGAATGGGTGCGACTTCATCACACCAGTGACTTCGGGATACTTTATTTCAGTGGCAGAAACGTGCTCTTTACCACCCATTTTTACGACTTGCTCGCGAACAAAATCCAAACTATCCAGAGAAAGAGACGGACTCATCACAATTCTTAGTGATTTGAAATTCATCAAATCTGAATCCAAGGCGTAATCGGAGCCCAGTTGACGAACGAGTGTATTGAGTTTTGATCGTGAACGATCTGACTCTTTGTCATCAACCGCAACGATTCCTGGCAATTTAAAAAGTGAGTCCTTAATCTTTGTCGCATCGACAGAACCGTCAACAACTGCCACAAAATAAGGATTCACCATTTTCTCAGGAGTGATTTTTTCAATGGTTTTCGTGATCCATGGACGGTGAGTGAGTCCCATCGCAAAGAGGCAGGAAAATAAAAGAAAACTCATTCCTCGAATAGGAGATTCACCAATGCACTTAAAAAACTCTTTTAAATAAAACATGCGTGTCCTGAATAAACTAATCTTCCCCCATCAAGATGAGCAATCTTGCCAGGGAATTGCTTAATAAGTTCTTTGTTGTGAGTGGCCCAGATCATAGTGAGCCCTTTTTTATGGTTGAAGTGATTAAGAACCTCAAACAAACGATATGAATTCTCTTTGTCGAGTGAACTGGTTGGCTCATCGGCCAGGAGAGCAGTTGGTTTACAAAGTAGTGCTCTGATCATAGCAACTTTCTGCCGAAGCCCTCCATTACAATCCTCGATCTTTCTTCCAAGAGAATCCTTGACTCCCAGAAGGCCAGCAAGGTCTTCCATATCGCGGAAAAATTCATTTTTGTTGTTATAGATGGAACCATCGTAGGCCAGCCATAGATTATCTTCACAAGTTTTTTTCTGCAGCAAACGAAGGTCTTGAAATACCGTCGAAACAAAATGCTTGGAATTTCTTTCATGTGGCAAGATGGCTTTACCACTTGTTGGTGCTAAATGACCCCCAAGGATACTCAGAAGCGATGTCTTTCCGGCACCAGATGGGCCAGTCACGAATAGAATTTCTCCCGGATAAACTGTGAGCTGGACGGACTTCAAAGCTTTGATTGGTCCATACTCCACTGAACAATTGTCCAGGTGAAAAAGGTAATTTTGATTAGTTGAACCCTGTTGAGGAGTTCGTCCTTGTTGTGGAAGACGACCGGTTAACATCCGTGAAACCTGCCTGTACGATTAAGTGCCCTCATGGCCCTCGTTATAACATTATGCAAACATTGTACCGGCAAGAAACTGAGAAAGTAAAGAATATGGGGGCAAAAGTTTACCTGACCATAATCATCAACTAACTAATAATTCCTTCCTGCTTAAGGAGTTCATAAGCCGAGTCAGAGCAATAAACATTCGGCACAAAGTTAAACTTCGTTTGGAGGTCAGCAATAATAGAATTTTCCACATCGCCGAGTAAGCGAACCTCACCATCTTCCATAAGGATTTTAGCAGGGTCCCTCTCTAGCAATAAATTCTCGCCCGTTTTAGATTTCACTAGCTTCTTACGAGACTTAACAAAAATAATATTCTTTTTAGGAAGATCTTCTACGATCCAATCTTTTTCTGTCCCTTTCTTTTTAAGAATATCCTTGATCTCTTTAATCTTATCTTCGGCTTTCTTCACAATCTTATCGTAAACGTGATCTTCATCTTGTGAGAGGATTCGTTGCTTGAACTCTTCGCACTTCACAGTTCTTGGAGCTTTCCCAAAAAGTAAGCACGAAGCAAGATCCTTAATTCTTGGATTTTTATCAAACGTCCCATCCGTGTAATACTGATGAACCTGAGTCATGAAATATTGATCGTTAAAAGTATAAAACTTATCTGGATCATGAGCGATCATGTCCATAAGCTGTGAGTAAGAAAAAATCTTTCCTTTCTCAAGCATATAAAATGTAAGTTCTTCAGCGATCGCATCAAAACGAGCTCCACGGGCCGATCTCACCACCTGCGAATACCAAGCAAATCGGGCCATTAAGAAATCTTCAACAGCGTGAAGAGCATTGTGATTAATCGCAACCACATCCTGTCCGTTGATATTGGCAACTCTGAAATGATGAAGGAGATAATCTCGATCGTAAGTGCCGTACTTAATTCCAGAGTAGTGAGCATCTCTTAAAAGATAGTCCATTCGGTCGCAGTCAACTTCTGAATGAAGAATCTGATTGGCGAGAACACTTGGATCAACACCCTTCACGAGATTTGAAATTTTCTGTGGATCAAGACGGTACTGCTTTAAGATATAAGTAATCCCTCGCGGATAATCCGTATTCTTAATAATGTATGAACCTAAATGCTCATGGTCATCCGGATGACCTTTTCCATTTTTCTCATGAGTGGTTTCACCATAACGGATGTACGCCATCTCAGTAGTATGAGAAAACATAAAAGTCCCAAGATCATGAAGAAGGGCGGCTAGACGAATACTTTGATGAAAAGCTTTCTCAGGTGACTGGACTTTATCATCAAATAAATCTGTTTCTGGAACACCCTTCCCTAGTCTTTGCAAAATCTTGTGAGCATTAAACATCACACCGATGGAATGACCGTAACGAGAATGTTCAGCACCTGGGAAAGTATAAAATGTAAAACCAAGCTGCTTAATCCAGCGCAGACGCTGATAAAAAGGAGTGTGGATAATTTCCCATTCTAGATTTGTTAAGTGAATAAAACCGTAGAGAGGATCAAAGACAATTTTTGTTTTAGAGACGTCCATGTTTCAAAGCTCGTTGAGAAAAAAAGGTCCCAATCATTGGGACCTTTTTGTTAGTGAATTCTTACTGAAGAGTTTTATTACGTTTAGCTTTCTTAGCTTTCACGACCTTAGAGATCGCATATTCCATCATCATAAAGGCTTCCCGGCGTAACCCATTGTCATGGATGTAGCGATAAAAGTTTTCGATATCTCCGTTTGAACGGAAGTTCTTGATGGTCATAACTTCTGGTGCTGTTGTTGCTCCAGCTTTCTCATCAAGTAGGGTCGGTGATTTTGACATAAAAGCTCCTGTATCTATCTATTTTACTTTTTTCTTACCAACTCTTCAATTTTTTATTGTTCACGAGCGTCGATCATCCCGTAACTGTGGAGCTTGTTATAGAGCGTCTTCACTGTAATTCCAAGAGCTTTAGCAGCACGAGTCTTGTTTCCACTTAAATGATCAAGGGTGTCAACGATATGTTTTTTCTCAAGTTCAAAGAGAGTGAGTTCTTTATAAGTTGGCTTCACTTCTACTTTCTCTACTTTAACTTCTACCGCAAACTCTGGAAGGTGTGCAGCTTCAATATACTGCCCGTCAGTCAGGATATAAGTACGCTCCATAATGTTTTTAAGTTCGTGCGCATTTCCTGGCCAGAAGTAAGCGGTTAACTTCTCGATTGCACCTGAGGTAAGAACCTTCTTCTCATTTTTCCCATGGTTCAAGAAAAACTCTGCCATCACTTTGATATCATCAGGGCGTTCTGCAAGAGCGGGAATTTTCAGAGCAACCGTATTGAGGCGGTAGTAAAGGTCCTCTTTGAATGCACCCGTATCAACGAGGTCTCTTAGGCAAACTTTAGAAGTTGCAACAAGTCTTACGTTCAGAGCAATTTTTTCATCGGTATCAACGGTTGTCATTTCACCAGCAACAAGGGCACGTAGAAGTTTTGTTTGTATGGTATGGCTCGTTTTAGAAATGTCATCGATCACAAGTGTTCCACCATTGGCCTGAACCATAAGACCTTTCGAGCTGAAGATCTCACGATCAAGCTGAACATCATTCAGGGCCGAACAAGAAGCGACCACAATAGCACCTTTTCTACCAGACCAAGTATGAATCTTTCGGGCCAGAAGCTTCTTCCCTACACCATGCTTTCCTTCGATGAGAACTGGGAAATCCTGGGTGGCGATCTTCTTAGCTGTTTGAACAATGTCTAAGAAATTTTTCGAAAGACCAATCATTTGAGAGTTATCTTCAAAGCCTTTGATGACTTTGATTTCAACTCGACTTGAGAGTTCTTTCTCTTTTGCCTCAATCTTATGGAGTAGCTCTCTATTAAGATTTTTGGCCATAAGGTAGAGATGCATATTTCGAATTGGGCTTACAAGTTGATTAAGAATTTCATTGATGATGAGCATATCTGCTTCACTAAAATTTCGATCCGCTTTTACTGATTGAACATTGATGGTTCCAATCACTGACCCATCAACCATAATCGGCATGCAAAGCTCGGCTTCTACTGAAGCGTCCCGAAGACCCTGTGAAGCGATTGGATCACGTTTTACAGAATTTGAGTAATAGGCCCTTTTCATTCGCGCCACATATCCTGAAACCCCTTGGCCTTTGTTTAATAATTTGGCAGCGCTTAGGGCCGTACCATTTTCAGCGATTAGGCGTGTGCAACCGTCTGAAAGGACTTCGAAGCCAAGCACTTTATGCTCTTTCATCACTTCGTGAATATAACCAGAAAGTTTCGAGAAAAAGATGACTTCATCAAGGTTCGAGAGAAGAACTGTTGAAAGTGTAGCTAGCTCGTTCAAGTTTGCGTTTGATTTCATGTTAGTCCCCTTTACACAGGTTTTTAATTTTAGTAAAAAAATTATACAGTGCGTTAATAGGGATATATTACAATCTGCCTGAAATATTTACAAGACTATTTTGCTGCGGTGTTTAAATTTTCTTCGTTTTTATTAATTAAAACGACTACTTAGTCCACTGAGGAGAGAAACAGCGACCGAAATTCTGGGTTAATTGCCCTAAAACCTCACCGTCCCGATTTATTATGTAAATATCTTGGACGGCCTTACGGCTATTGATGACTCTTTTTGATGTAAAAATGATGAATTCTCCATCAAGTGAGTAAGAGGGCTCTTCATTCGAGCCAAAATTCTTCGTAAGACGTACTAAATTACTTCCATCAGCACCAATACGGTAAAGGTCAAATCCATTATCAACCCAAGAGGTGAAAGCAATTTCTTTTCCATCCGGAGAAAAACGTGGAGTCGCATTGAACTGCCCAACAAATGAGATACGTTTGACATCCTTCTCTGTATCACTCGGATTCATGGTATAAATGTGGGCCCTTCCAGGTCGGTTAGATAAAAACGTCATGAGAGAACCATCTTGGCTGAGAGATGGATCAACGTCATCTCCGTAGTGAGAAGTAATTTTTCTCATCTTGCCGGAGCTTGTGTTCATTTCGTAAATATCCGCATTTCCACTAAATGAAAGTGTCAAATAAATCGTGTCCGGATCCTTTCCAAAAATTGCTCCTGAGTTAATTCCGGGCCTCTCCGAGATTGTTTGAATCTTTTTTGTTTTCAGATCAAACATTCTTAAATCAATTGTTTTAATCGTTCTGACTTTTGCCCGAGAGATTTCTTTTTTTCCACCGATGACTGAGAACATGATCTTCGAATTATCTGGCGAGATCGAGGGGGATAGAACAACAGAATTAAAGTTTGTGAGCTTATCGACTCTCCTTCCATCAAAATCCATGATGTAGAGTTCTTTTTCGATTTCTCTTCCTGAGTCTCTGTCAGAGACAAAAATAATTTTAGAATTAAAAATTGACGGTTTTCCAGTGATCGAGCGGTAGATAGTATCCGCTATACTGTGGGCCGTGGATCTGAGCCCATCGGATGAAACTTTAAATTTACTTGAAAAAATTTCTTTCTTTGTAAGCACAGACCATACCTTAAAGTTGGCCTCAATGCTTGATCCTGTAGAATTATCCATGCGCGAGGAAACAAAGTAAGTCACTCCACCAGCAAGCCATTTTTCAACATCCGGAAACGAATAAGAGCTCTTGCCCTTGTCAGAGTAATCTACAGAGTTAAATTTATGCTTATAAAAAACGAAGTCATTGCGTAGGATCTCAATTAACTCATCAGCAAGTTTTTTTTGAGTTCCAGTTAAATTATTTATTTCTGGATCATCGATCACAAATTTATCTTTATCCTGTTCCGCTTGTCCGACAGCAATCACAGCATCCTGAGCAAAAACTGACACATGGAAAATGAGTATTACGAGGATGAAAAAAAATTTCATAACAATCCTTAAATGGGAAATCCGAGAATGATTCCTGAATTTGTTAAACGAACACCGACTTCAGCTGTAGGCTTAGGAAAATTGGAGCTTCTGATGGCCTGCTCGGCCCTTGCATCAAACTCTTGGTTTCCAGATGACTCTTGCATTTCTGCTTTTAAAAGTTTGCCTTCAGGGGAAAGAAAAATTTTTATACGACACCGAAGATCTTTATTCAGAAGAAAATCTGGCAACTTCCAATAAGGTCGAATAACCCCAGGAATATTTTGAACATAGGCCGAGAATTCAGAATTCTGCTCGTCGGAATAATCTCCAACGAGGGCCGATCCTTTGGATAACCTATTACCTTCAATAATAAGAGAATTAAGGTTCTTACTATCAGATCCTGTCTTGGAGCCTTTATTCTCAGTTTTGGTGGTGACTTTTTTACTGGAGTAGTCATTCAGGAGGTTTAAGAACGATGTTTTTTTCTTTCCTTCCTCTTGGATAACAAGATCATCTTTTTTAATCACATCTTCAGTTTCAGTTTTGGTTTCTTCAACAGCACCTTTGGCAGGTGTTTCAGGTGGAGTTGCAATCACTGGCTCTGCCTGCATCTTCTTGAGTTCCTGAACTGTAAACTTTGGCATCCCTACGACATCAACTCGTATTGAAGAACGGATGACTTCAATGTCGCTTGACTGAAAAACCTTTGAGATCAGCTTTCCTCCGGCGAAACTTAAAAGCAATACCAGAACGTGCCCCAACAATGAGAGCATAAAATTTTTGCTAAAATCTGGATCAAATGACTTAGTGGACACTACTTACCTTTTTCAACTTCAGTCACAAGAGCGATGTTACTAATCCCCGCTTTCTTAAGCACGGCCATGAGCTTTGCTACTTTCTCGTACCTAAGACTGTAATCAGCGCGTAGGTAAACGACATCCGTATTATTTTTCTTAAATTGCTTTAAGACAGACGGAACAATATCTTTTGCAGAAATGGGATTTTTTCCAATGTAAAACTGCTCCGATTCAGTAATAGATAAAACCACAAGCTCTGGCCTTAATCCTACATTGTTAACTTTCTGAGTTTTTGGGAGTTTTAAATTAATCCCACTAAAAAGCATTGGGGCAGTCACCATAAAGATAACTAAAAGCACTAACATCACGTCTACCAGTGGGGTAACGTTAATATCTGAAACCGGACCTTTCTTACCCGACCCCATTTGCATACCCATGACTACTGATCCTTCTTGATAAGAATTGTGCGTTCAATGAGGTTCAAAAAATCTTGTGAGAAAGATTCCATTTGAGAGTTAATACGAGTGATTTGATTATTAAATTGATTAAAGAAAACTACAGCAGGTATAGCGGCCGCTAAACCGACGGCCGTTGCCACTAGGGCTTCAGCAATTCCGGGAGCCACAGCTTCGATGCTTCCCCCACCCTGTGAAAGTCCAGAGAATGCATCAATAATTCCCCATACAGTTCCAAATAGGCCCACGAAAGGTGTAATCGAACCAATGGTTGCAAGCATCGCAACTCTCGTGTCCATTTTCTCGTTCGCTGCATTATAACCTGCTTTTAAGGCACGCTCTAAGGACTGAAAGCCATGAGAGGAAAAATGTGAAGCAAGATTACCTTTTCCATTTTGGTTCAGTTTCTCACTCGTCTTATTGAGCTCTTCAAAACCACGCTTAAACATAAGGCTCATAGTTGAGTCATTGTTTTCGACCGCTTCTTTGTGAATGTCAGCAATGGAGCTACTTTTACGAAAGAAATCATTGAACTTTTCGTTGGCCTCATCGACGAGTTTGAGCTCTTTATATTTTTGCCAAATAATTGTCCACGAAAGAACTGACGAGAGAACGAGAAGAAGTAAAACAAATTTTACGACAAGTCCTGAGTCCCAAAGAATCTGCCAGATGTTTAAACCATGCATGTGTTTAACCTCAACGATAAAGCTTTCGGGTAGCAATGATAATTTTATCCCGATATTTGTAATAACAAAAAGATACCATCCAAATAACTGCTAGAAAAGAGACAGTGGGCTTTGATTTAATCACGAAAGGAGAAAAATCATCTCCCCACACTGGATCGAGGCCAAAAAAAGATCCCATAGGGGCGGTAAAAATGATGAGAAAGCAAAGCACATTACTCCAGCTCTTGAAGGACTTTCCACTGAGATAAAGTAAGGTCGAAAAACAAAATAAAACGTATGCCAGAAGACCGTAATAATCCGGCACACTAAGCCGAAATCCCACCAGAAAAATAGCAGTGTAGGCAAAGCTAAGTTTAGTCATGGATGGTTTTTCATTCTGATTAAGGACGTCGTCCAGGTAGGCGATCACAATAAATTCAATTCCAAAATAAAGACCGATTCCGAAGAATGAGGTGAAATGGTAATACCAGTATCCTAAACTCTGTCCGGTGTATGTGATTGATCCAAGACACAAATAACCAATTAAAGTAAACCCAGAAATCACGATCGCTTTAGACTCAGGAAAGTGAACAAGATCTTTAACCAACTCGCGGATGGATTTAAGCTCATAAAGCCTGACCTTGAACCATCTATTCAGCAAGAACAGTGAAATTCCTTTTGCCACAATCAGAATTTCCCAATGGTTATTATGAAGCCAGGATTCAACAATACTAATTTCGTGATCGAGTAAAAAATGAAAGAAGGCCCCAATTGAACTTAAAACGACAAAGATGACAACAAACAGTGCCTGGTAAGAAGCGTAGTACTTAATATTTTTTAAAAGGTTGGCATCAAACATTAGAATACTTTCTCATCCGGTCCGAGCCACTTGACTTGCATCTCCGGGGAAGGGTAAAGCCTGACATAGTCTTTGTACTGAGCATTGGTCTTTGTGAAACGGTCAATTTTCCCGAGAAGTCTGAAATATGCATTCCAGAGTTCTGGATTTGGTTTAAGAAAAACATCCATTTTTTTTGTTATTTCAAACTGCTGCTGAAATGTATACCCTTTCTGGTTTATTTGAGAATTATAATTTTTAAGAATCTCTTCAACCATCGCCAGGTCTACTTTGCTTCCTTGGAAATTAGTCCCAGCAAGTTTCTGTAGTTTTTCTGTGGTTACATTCTTTTTAAAATAGCCTTGCTCGAGTCTAAGGAAATCTTCGAAAAGAAGAAGAGAGATCTCGAGTTTTGAAAGATCTAACGAGCGGATAAATGGCACTGACAATAGAAGAATAGATTCGTTGTTTCCTGGAATTCCAGCACGCACGAGAGTCGGTGTATTCACCAGGAGAATCTTGAATCTTTTCTGATAAAACCCAAGGCCCGCCATCATCTCCCCGAAACTCTTCTCCAGGCCATAGTCTGGTTTTTCAAAATCCCAATTCAAGATCTGTGCGTTTTTGATCAACCAATACTCTGAAACGAAAGACCACATCTCGGTCTCTGTCGGGTAAAGATAGCGTTGAGTTTCGACTCTCGATTGTTCTTTCTTTAGAACTTTAACTTCTTTTTCTCTTTTGATCGCAGCTTCAGAAAGTCCATCCTGCTCGAGAACTTTCTTGATACTTGAAAAATTCACAAGTTCAAGTTCCTTTTCGTCTTGAAGCTTCTCCGTCTGAGCGAAGAGACTGAGAGTTAAAAAGAAACTACTTAACGCGAGTTTCGCCTTGTATGTAATGATCATTTAATCTACCCCAGTAGTATAGCTCGGCGAGATCTAGGTTGAAGGCATCAAAAAACTTCGGGTATTTCCCCTGGAAACAATTCGTTCGTTTTTCACTAAGAAATTGCTTCAAAATAAATCCACGGTATTCTGCGACTTCGACATAAGACCATTCCGTCCCAACTGATACTTTTGAGCTCTCGATCACTTTTACTGGATGAGAGCACTGTATTGTTGTGAGACTTGGTGATGTCCTCACTGCTGATTGATGGACGTGTCCAAACATGGGAGTGAAGTAAAAAACTCCTACAACTTTTTCATCTGTTGAGACGGTCTCCGCAAACAAAAGTGAAGGTAGAAGTAGTAACCACCACATACTAAACCTTCCATCGGAACTGGATGGTTTCCCAGCTGTGGCACTGAGGGCATCTCCAGAAAATTTCATCTGAATTATAACCACATTGAGAACAGTAGTGACGCGTGAGTGAACTGTGGAGATTATTCAAGAGAGATTTCGTATGCACCAGCGCTTCTTCAACTTTTCCGACTTCGATAAGAATCTTGATGTATTCCACTTTAAGCACATCGGAGTGCCCATGATCTTTCATCCACCCATCGAGCAAATCGAAGGCTTCGTTTATTTTTTGCACATCTTTAAGGAGCCTGATCTTTGAGAGAACGACTGACGGAGAACTCATTAAGTCCACGTCATTCAGACCAAGGAAGTAAGCCTTGAGCTGGCCTAGACGCTCTTTGTACTCATTGATTTGAGGAAGTTTTGTATTGAAGTGCTCGAGTGAAACAAAAATAAAACTGGCATACATTGGATGCTCTTTCAAAAGTTCCAAAAGAACTCCGTTCGCATTCTCCATATTCCCAAGGACAAGATAAAGCCTCAAGCGGAGGATCTTCGCTGAAACTGAAGGAGCAAACCTAAAAGCATCTTCAAGTTCTTCGGCACAGGCCTTGAACTGACCTTTATCAAACAAGGCCTTCGCTTTTTGAACCAAGATATGTGAGATCGTCTCAGATTGATTCTCGTGCCCTACTTTGGAAAGCATGATCCGGTAATTGTAGGCCTGGTCCCAATCTTCAATATCTTCATAAATACGGCAAAGAGAATGAATGACATCTTGCTGGTCACGATTAATTTTCAAAACATCTTTATAAGTTTCAATGGCCTTATCAATAAAGCCGCCCTTATCAAAATCCAACGCGAGCTCTTTCAAGGCCTGGAGTCTTGTAGACTCAGAAATACTTTCGCGAGCAATCAGTGAGCGGTGAATTGAAATCGCTTTCTCTATTTCACCATTTGAGCGGAAAAGACCACCAAGAGCAAAATAAGTGTCGATCGTTTCTCGGTTAAGATCCACAGCATTTAAGAACTCTTTAATCGCGAGATCTTTATTCCCCTCTATGAGGTACTGAGTTGCGTTCAAAAAAATACGAGACTGGGCCTCAAAAATACTATTACGGTATTTCTTAGAAAGCTTAACTCCCTGATCTTTTTCAATCACATAATGGTAAATCAAAACCAGAGTGATGATCACCGCCACTAACATAAGCGCGTGATCTTTCCCCCAGTCTAATAGAAAAATATAATCCACTTAATACCTTACAATGATAATTTGTAGGCCGGAGCGGTTTTTGTCTCAACTTTCCCCTTAAGATAAGAAATAGTGTCCTCAGTTTCCTGGAGAAGTTCTGATAAGGAAAATTTCTTTTTCGCCGGTTTAAGATATCTGAGTCCAAACTCACCCTTGAGCTTTAGTTCTTTATGAATAGCTCGACCTGCCTGCCAAAGACTACCTACTTCATCAACAAGACCTAACTCAGCTGCTTCTTTGCCATGGAAGATCTGACCCTGAGCGAGTTCAATAATTGGTTTTTTTAGGCGATTTTTCCTGACTGCTGAAATGTCGTCCATAAACTGTTTGTGAGTTCCTGCGAGCAGGTCAGTTAAATACATTCTCTCTTCATCCGTCATCGCTCTGTTAGGGCTACCAATGTCTTTATAGCGACCGGCCTTAATCGTTTCAGGCTTATACTTTGCCCATTTGAAAAGCTCAGAAAGATCGGCCATCTGCATAATAACGCCAATCGAGCCTGTGAGTGTTCCAGAGTTGGCCCAAATTTTTCTGCATGCAGCGCCAATATAGTAACCACCAGAGGCGGCCACTGTGCCGAATGAGGCGTAGATTGGTTTTTTCTTATCTATACGCCGCACCTCTTCATAAATTTCCTGGGTCGGAGCAACTGCTCCTCCGGGCGAATCAATACGAAGAATGATCGCTTTAATTTCTTTTTCTTCTTCTGCTGCGATCAACATCTCAACAACCTTACGAGACTCCATAATCTCGTTTTCGATGCTGATAACAGCAATAGGTGAATTTTTGGATTTATCCAAAAGATCTTCCCCCATTGAAGTCGAATCCTTTAGAGATGAGACGGTGTAAAAGGCAAAAACGATAAAAACAAAAAACAGAACTGTAACTAGGATAAAAATCCCCACAATTCCTTTAGATCTTTCAGTGCTCAAGAGGAACTCCTTCCATAAGTTTCCAGAGCTTCCAGTATAATAGAAGTTAAATCAAATAGGAAAGATTACTGATTAATACTTGAGAGATAGAAAGCACAGGCTTCTTCACGGTTTTTGATGAGAGTTTTAAGCCAAGCTGGTGGTCCGACTAAGGCCGTACGTTTCACACGTTCATATTCTTGGGCATATTGCTCAGAAATAGCATTATTTTGAATCACAAGAACCATCTCATCGTTTACATAGTTGGCCGAATGAGACCAGTTTTGAGATCCAACAACTACGGTTTTGTCATCAATTACGGCAAATTTATGATGAAGAACATCCCCTTCAGGGAGCTTTGCCATTCCTACCTCTTGAGCAGGTTTGACCCAAGGCCTGTTATTATCTTCATAAGTACATTTTGACCCTTGAAGCTGAATCCCCATCAAATCTAAGAGTTCTGAATATTCTCTGAAGGCGAAATTGGGTTCGATAAAAACACCAATCCTAACTCCCATGTCACTGCTTTTTTCAAGCGTGTCCGCTAATCTTTGGTCAGAAAATACAAATAAGAGCGATTTAATCGATTTTGTTGCCTTTGTTAAGGCCGAAGAAATAAGACCATTTGTCGACTCTTCCCACATGTACCGCTGAGAAGTTGGTGAGAATTGAACTGTAATCTTTGTTCCTTGAACTACTGTTGTGATTGGGCCACGGTAAGTTTTGTTCTGACCGTAGCTGCCAACTTTTCCATTTCCCCAAAGCTGAGAAAATTCACTTAAAAAAACTTTCGCCAAGGCCTGTGACTGCACGACGATCATTGAATTTGCATTCCCACGAGATGAAGGGGCCAAAGTATCTCCATGGATACAACTCATCGTAAAATTTGCCGTGCTTATGACAGTAGAGCGTCCATCAATGATCATAAATTTATGATGCATGAGACCTGATCCTAGTGAATTATCAAAAGAATCATCCATCATTGGGATACCAGCTTCACGGAGCATGTAAATTGCATCTCGCGCTTCAAGCTCCTCAACTTGGTATTTTCCATCTTTATTCGTATCCACAAAGGCGCGCAGCTCAGCAGCTTTTGAAGCTTCATACTGACCTTCTTCTGTATCTGGATCTTTTTGTGTCAGAACAGTGAAATTGTACTTATTTTCTAAAACAATTCTAACATCTACTCCTTCATTTTTTTTAGCAATGAGGGCCTTAGATAAAAGTGGAAGTCTTAGCTCCTGCACAGCTATGAAAATTGTTTTCTTAGCAGTCGCGATCTCTTTTAGAAGTACTGACTCAAGATTATCACCTGGACGTGAAATATTACGATAAGGATCAACGTAAGAAGTTTTTTGATTTTGATTAAAATAGGCGGAGACATTGGCCGTCGCTGAAGCTGAGACCAATGTATTGAAAATAATGAACAACCAAAATTTCATAAGTTTTCCAGTTATAAATAGAGCTAATACCTGTGTAAAACTTTCCTAATATAACTGCTAAATGTCACCACAAAACTTCTATCAAAGACTCTTCTTTAAAGTCTCAGCCATCGGCTTAAATGATTAATTTTATTAACATTAGCGGCCTCTGTATCAATTACTGACCAATTTGCTTCATGCGTAACTGATAAAAACTAACCAGTTCTTAACATTTGATCGCGTCATAAAAGATAAATTTTAGTTTTTCAGAAAAAGACCGAAAAAATCTATAAGACTGCTGTTAACCAGCAAGACAAAGAAGGACATTTGTATGGCAAAGAACTTATTTCTACTAGGATTGTTAACTTGGGTAAGCATGACCTACGCAAAGCACCCAGTGGCCCATGAAAATATTGGTGATGCTCAGAATTTTAAAATCGAAAAATCGACTCGAGAAAATGAAGCGAAGAGATCGTTTGCGGGTGAAAAAATTAAAAGGAAAAAGAATCTAGATAAAACTGAAGGCCCACAAGAAACTTTCCATCCTAGTGAGGCTGATTCTGAAGTACGCTACTGGCAATACTCGGAATAACCACAGGCCTGTCTTGTTCCCAAAGATTGAGTTTATCGAATTCGCTTTTAAGTTGACCGCAGGCCGCGAGGATATCGCTCCCTTTTGTCGTCCTAATCGTACAAGTAAACCCACGTTTAATCATCTGATCTAAAAACCACATAATTTTTCGCTCAGAAGGACGCTTGTATTTTGATCCAGGGAATTCATTGAAAGGAATCAGGTTAATTTTTGACTCTTTCGAATTAAGTAGATCCGCAAGTGCAACGACGTCTTCCATCGAATCATTCATTCCATCAATCAGAAGATACTCATACGTAATACGTCTGTGGGCCTTTAGTGGAATCAGCTTGATGGCCCTGAAGAGTCTTTCAAGATCGTAGACTTTATTAATAGGCATAAGCTCTGTTCTCACGTCATTACGAGCGGAGTGAAGAGAGAGGGCAATGTTTACAGGAGGAAAATCCTGAGCAAGTTTTTCTATCGCAGGAACAAGACCAGATGTTGAAAGAGTGATTCTTCTCTGACCAAGACCCATCCCCTTCTCGCTCATGAAAATGAGAGTTGCTTTCTTCATATTTTCAAAATTATGAAGTGGCTCTCCTTGACCCATATATACGATATTGGTGAGCTTCTCTTCAGGGTGAACATGGTCAATTAACCACTTTTGAATTGTGACATATTGAAGAACAACTTCCGACGGCTTTAAATGACGTTTGAGTCCTTGAGTGGCCGTGTGGCAGAAGGTGCAACCAACAGCACAACCGACTTGAGAAGAAACACATAAAGTTAGTCTTTCGCGAGCAGGAATCGCGACAGTTTCAACGGTTTGGCCATCAGTCATTTTGACTAAAAATTTTCTTGTGCCATCTTTTGAAAGACCATGCCAAACAACGCTAAGAAGCGAAAAATCATAAGTCGTGAGAAAAAATTCTTTGGCGACTTTTGAAACATTCGTCCAATTATCTGGATTGAACTCCCATTTACGATAAACCCAATCATAAATCTGAGTCGCACCAAATGGTGAAAGACCTTTCGAAGTTAAAAGGGCCTTGAGTTCGTCAAAAGTGAGATCAAAAAATGAAGGTTTCATGGAGCCTATAATTAAGGGTTTCTGAGTCAATTTGCAAGGATAAAGGGGCACCTATAGGCAAGATTACAAGGTCGTGGTCATTTGATATTAGTAAGTTACTGGACTCCAGTCATTTCAAGATCATCTAATTCACATGGCTGATTCCCATTGGATTTTAAAAAGGCCTTGAAGTAAATTGTCCCTTTACCTATAGAGTCAAATGTCGAAGCGTTGGCGCTTACGACTGATGCTGGGTTTGATTGAGTGACTGTTTCCACTAGATTTGTTGCTACCCATGCCGATGTATTCCAGTAGTACCAAGTCGTTTTATCAAGAGAGAGGTTGTAGCTCAATCCTCCCAAACATCCATTAGCGCCAATTGTCTCTGTAAAAGTTGAAAGGTCCCAAAAACTCACTCCGGTTTTACTGTAGACGGAAGGCGCAGTTGAATCATAGTGAATCGGCTCTACTTTAGTACTCTTAACCTCGGGGGAACACCAGGTCGCACCCGATCCGTAAGAGCAAGCAGTTCCCGCGTCATCAGACTCAAGAATCATTCGGTATTGAAAGTAGCGAGAAGTTCCAACTGGTGAAGTGAAATTCGAGAAGGTCATCACGGGAAGTGTTGACTTAACGGCCCCAGATGAGGTCGTTGCCTGTGTTGTCCTATTTTGAAGTTCAGAAAAATAAGTTGCGACAGTTCCATCAGGTCCTTTCCAGTTAGCACCTGTACTATCGTCTGTACAATCAGTTACAGTGGAACAAGTACGTACTTGATACTTGATACGATTAGCGCCTCTCCGATACAGTTGTAAAATCTCGGCCGATTGAAGTGCCCGTGTCCAAATCGCAACTTCATCAATGTATCCGTTCCAAAAATTGGCCAGGCCTATATGACTGCCAATGGTCGTCTTTCCAGAGTTATTTGCAACCGCTGGGCATGCGCTATAATCGAGAACATTCGCCGTTAGTGTCCCACATAAAAAACTTGTTACAGTTGCTAAAGACCCGTCAATAAATACCCTAAGCTGTTTCGTTGATTGGTTTGCGTTCATGACGAGATGATGCCATTTATTATCGTTGTAAGTATTGTTAGTCATGAGCCCTATCGAATTGGCAGAAGACCCACCACTTCCGATTACAAAACCCAGCTTCCCCGGACTACCACCGCTACCATTGCAATAGATTAAAAACCCATTTGAATTTGAACCAGACCCGTTACTGATCAATCGCATATTAGAAGAGCACGAGGACCAATTAACCCACATCGAGATCGTGAAACTAGTTGTTGATCCAAAGTCATACCTCGTGTTTAATCCCAAATCGACAAAGTCGTTCACACCGTCAAATTTTCCAGCGAATCCTAATATCCCAGTCGAACCAAATGTGAGATTTCCTCCGGGGGTACCATGAGCGCCATACCCAGATCGATCAATCACACTCGATGCTCCGGTTGTTCCCGAAGCTTCATCCAAATGCCAGAGACTCAAAATGCCACTCATTAGATTATCATCGTTCACTGCTCCCGTTGCTCCTACGAGCATTGGATAATCCAAGGATTTTTCACTTGCATTGTGCGTACACGGAGTTGGTGAACAAGTAGCACCGGGGAGAGATTTATTAAACGGTAAAGTGGAAACCCATGATAACGAGGTCCAACTTTGTCCGTCTGCAAACGAGTCCATAACCCGTGAGGTAAGAATCCCAGTATATTTTGAGGCCTGCCGGTTATATAACGTCGCTACCTGAGGTTCAGTTAAGGCCGTATTCCAGATAATAAGCTCGTCGAATTGACCATTCCAAAAATATTGAGTTCCAGTGTGGCTCCCAACGGTTACGAGACCAGAGTTATTTCCATTCGGAGCACAGCTTACGTTTGAAAAATCAAGAGTTCTTGCTGCGACCGTTCCACACCCAATAGAACCGATGACTGCGAGCGCTCCATCAATATAAACTTGCGCCTTTTTAGTTGTTTGATTTACGGATAACGAGATCAGGTGCCAAACATTGTCATTAAGATTTTCTCCTGCGGACAAGAAAATTCCATTCGCCTGCACACCACTTGCACCAATGACAAATAGAAGCTGACCGGGAGCGGAGCCTCCGCCGTTGCAAGAGATAGATACTCCATTTGAGTTTGATAAAGATCCGGTGCTAAATATTCTTCTATTTAAAGATGAACAACTCGAATACTTGATCCACATCGATACGGTGAAACTCGATGTCGTCCCAAAATCTAAATGCGTGGGATTACCTAAGTCAACATAGTCATCAACGCCATCAAGGCTTATCCCCTGCGCCAATTTCCCAGCGACATAAGCAAACCCAGTACCATTTGCATTCTTAGCAATTCCACTTGTGCCGATCGCTTGCGAGATCGTTGCGTTGTTTGAGATATTTCCTACAGTGCCGTTGAACTTTATGTGCTCGACTATCGAACTGTAGTTAGGCGTCCAGCTCGAATCGACATCCCCCGTGTTGCTGCCAGTTAATCGTAAAATTCCATTAGTGTTATCCCAGCTAACACCAGACTTAACTCCACCACCAAAACCAGTTGTTGTGTCATCGCTATCTAACTGATCTGTCGCCACAAGCCTCGCGACACCATTTAAAAACTCAATTTTCCCAGTTGTGAAATCATAATTCGTTGATACATTCAAAGCCTCTAAGGTCCAATTGTGTGTAAAAGCTCTCGTTGTTCCTGTCGCAGAAAAAGTCACAGACGTCGACGAACCATCTAATGTAGCACGCACTGAATGAGAAACAGGATCAGTCCCAAGAGTAAGAGTGCTGGTTGCAACTCCGCTGCTGTTGGTGACAGATGCTGCAGCAGAAAGACTTCCTCCTCCTGAGATAACGGTCCAGTTAATCGTTGCATTATTTACGAGATTATTATTAATATCCTTGGCAACAACACTGAAGGCTGAACTAAGGACTGAGCCACGATAGGCCGACTGATTATTTCCGCCACTGATTGTGAGTGAACTTGCCGGGCCGACTTGAACGCTTAAACTGGAAGCAACACTCGTTAAAAAGCTACCAGCAATTCTCGCTTTAATCTCAGTTGCAGTACCAGCAACAATGCCTGTGATGGGAATGGTATAGGTCCCATTATTGTTATCAATGGTTGCTCCAAACGAGACGGTGCTCGCTCCCCCACTCGCCGCTAAGGTTACTGCATACCCTCCACTATTGAGTTGATTTCCTTGATCGTCTCTTACAACAACCGTAGCGTTGATACTCGAGCCGGAAGTCACACTACTGGAACTTAGATTGAGAGTTGAAAAGCCGGCATCATATTCACCACTTAACACACTAATTTGTGGCAAAGAACTTTGAAGAATCTCACCATTAACAAACGCTCTTATTGTCGTTGCCGAACCAGCAACAACACCAGTAAAAGTAGCAGAATAGGTACCGTTCAAATTATTTCGTATAGCGCCCACAGTTCCAGTGCTCGTTCCTCCCAAAGCTTCCATCGTGATCACTGACATGGGTGAAATGTATGCAGCCCCTGATGAGTCTTTAAGTGACAAAAGCAGTTCGACTTCATGGCCTGAGAGAACGGTTGAAGACGAAGTTGTCAAAACGGACTTTGTCAGTGAGACATAAACCCCGGGATGAAAACTCTGGTCAACAGTTGTCTGAGAGATTGGGTTACATGAGCAGAGGAATAAAATAGTTAAAAAAGTCCAGATAACCAAGTTCATCTAGAGATTATAAGCTAGATACGCCTCTTGATTTAGATTTTAAATCAGAGTCAAAAAATACCACTTTAAATGGAGACTAGGTGAAGATTTTCCCAAAAAGCCCCTTCTTTTTGACTGATTCATTGGCGATCAGTTCACCATACTTCGAGAAAATACCTTTAAAAGTTGGCAAATCTTTCGCTCCATCTAAACCAATATTATAGTCTTGGACAGAAATGAGACGGACCTCTTTTTCAGAGAGCTCCTGACAGACTCTTAAGGCAAAAGTTTTTAAGTCATCCAAGTTCAAAAAATTCAAATTTTCATGATCCGCATCGGGCACAGTTTTCGACATCTCCCTTAGAAGATCTTTCTCGAGAAAACCTTGTTCTCCAAAGAAGTAAAGAACACAGTAACTCGCCGGACGGAAATCCTCATTTTGATTTTGTGATGCTTGAAAATGATAGACAAGATTTAAGGACATTTAGTTTTCCTCATAGTGACCAAAATCCAATGCAATCTTTCCGTTCGGTAAGAGTTCTACGTCTACTCCATCTGGGGTTGATTTCGCATTGGCCCTGATAGGATCGATCATCTTCATGAAAGCAAACTGCTTATGGGTTTTGATCATGACATTTTTCTTATAGCTCGTGGGATTGTAAATATTCACTCGCCTAATATCGAGGTAAGTGAGTTCGTGAGGTGAAGTCGCTCTGATTCTCCACATACTAAAAACATCTTCATCCATTTGCATTTCCGGTTGCACGAGATGCAAAAACTTAAACAGGTGAGACCAAAATTTCTCTCGGTTAGGGTTTTCAATTAAACGTGATCCATCAAAAAGAACCAGTCTTCCTTCACCAAGTTCGTAGATCTGAGTCGTGGTCATAAAATTTACGGTCTGGCATTTGATGTTGTTCTCAAGAATAAAAACCTGAAATTTTTTATCATGCCCTTCGGCCAATCCAGATGTGTCTAATAGGATCTTCTGCCCCATCATGAAAAGTTTCAAGATTTGGGAGAAAGTAATGCGATCGAGATCACCACCATGAAAAAATTTAATCTTATGATGGTTGCTATCAATCCACTCAGGGGTAAAAGAAAATGTATCCTGACTTTGATAGAGCCATTTTAGACGAGACTCTAAAAACGAAAAAAGCCCTGCTTGTTTGAAATGATCAGGATTAGTCCTACAAAAAACATCTACGGCCGAATACGGTCTAAACTCGGCCGTGAGCTCTGACCCGTAGGAAGCGTACTTGTATCTCTCATCGATTTCTCGCGAACCGAAATGCTCTTTCAAAATTAGACCAAGACTTTCTTTCTTCTCTTTCGCTGTTAAGAGAGCACTGGAAATGAGATCTTGATGAGTATAATGAAAAAAAAGATCTTTTGTGTACTCCAGTTGAGATTTTCCAGACCCCAGAGAGCGTAGAATAGTCTCCGAGGGACTTCCTCCAAGGGTCACCACTTTCTGAGTTCCCCCCCAGAAAGGTGCGAGAGTGTTTTCTGCTGTTGTCTTGAACAGAGTTCCTACTTCCTCAGTAAAAATATATTTTAGCTCTTCTTCACGACGAGGTTCAGTTAAATCAGAACCGGATTGGTTTTGTTTCAAGTAGCGAGAGAAACCCTGCTCAAAGGCCAGTGATCGGTCTTCATGAAAAGAATAGTTTTTTCCGTTTTGATGGTAATAAAATTGTGCTCCCCAAACAGGAGCTTTGATTTTATTACCAGCAAGAAAAGTTCCAAAATAGGTCAGAAAAGATGAGAATGCTTGAAAAACTTTCGGCTCAAAAAATGAAAACATTTTATTGAGACTAAGTTCTTGGTCTAAAGTGGCCAGATGCACCCCTTCTCTCGAGATACTGAGCGTTCTCGCCGCTTTAACAGGAATGCCGCCGTTTGGCAAAAAGGGTGCTGGCGAAAGCGGAATGATCCAACAAAATTTTCGCCCATGACGCGTTAGCAACTGAGTCAAACGAAGAAGATCTCTTTCGGGATGGATACGACCAAAGTCCCAATCCACTCCAGTTTCAGCATGAAATCCCCAATAGATAGGAATAAAAATGACTTCGTTCATCGGGAATTGAACAATTCGACTATCCCACAATGAAGCCGAAGTCTTCCAATAGAAGAACCATTGCTCACCGGGGCAGACAGGATCATCGTTTTTTGTATTTTCTAAGTAACTCACACCTTATTTTAGCTCGATATCTGGTCAGAAGTGTATCAAAATAATGGGATGCATTTTCTTTCCAAAAAACTGATTTTTCCGCTACACTTTGCTACCAAAAAAAGGATATTCACATGTGGTTTTTTACGCCTGAAGAAAAAGAAATTCAAAAAGTCTGTCGTGATTTCGCTCAAAATGAACTCGCTCCTTTTGCTGAGAAGCATGACAACGAAGAAAGTTTTAACCTTAAGGCGTTTAAGCACATGGGTGATCTAGGCCTTCTTGGCATTACTGCTCATCCAGATTTCGGGGGATCAGGAATGGGTGCCACTGCTGCCACGATCGTAATGGAAGAATTCGGGAAGGCCTGTGCTGGTTCAACTCTCTCCTATCTCGCTCACACGATTCTGTGTGTGAATAACCTCAATAACAACGGGTCAACTGAACAAAAAAATAAATACCTTCCTAAACTCATCTCCGGTGAACACATCGGCTGTATGGGAATGTCTGAGCCTGAATTTGGCTCTGATGCTGTCGGGATGCAGACGAAAGCCGTTAAAGTCGCGGACGGTTATGAAATCACCGGAAATAAAATGTGGATCACCAATGCTCAGTACGCTGACGTTGTTTACCTTTATACCCGCACTGGTCCGGGGAAAAAAGATCTCACGACTTTTATCGTAGAAAAAGGAACCCCAGGATTTTCTGTTTCAAAAGAGATCCACAAAATGGGAATGCGATCTTCTCCAACAGGAGAACTTTCATTTGATAAATGTAAAGTTCCGGTGGCCAACAGAGTTGGCGCAGAAGGAGACTCAGTCACTCACATGATGAAAAACCTTGAGATTGAAAGAATCACTATAGCTGGTATTTCTCTTGGTATTGCCCAGGCCTGTCTTGATCAATCTGTAAAATACGCAGGAGAAAGAAAGCAATTCGGTAAGAACCTTGCTCACTTCCAAATGATTCAAAAAATGATCGCAGAGATGTACGCAGAAACAGAGGCAATGAGACGAATGCTCTACACTGTTTGTTACGAGTATGATAACGGCAACAAGTCAAACAACCTTGCTTCGGCCGTGAAGCTTCAGCTTCCAAAAATGGCAACCAAAATTGCTCTCGACGCCATTCAACTCCATGGTGGATATGGCTACTCCCGAGAATTCTCACTTGAGCGCATGATGAGAGATAACAAGCTCAATGAAATTGGCGCAGGAACCAATGAAGTGATGATCATGATTATTGCTAAGAATTTATTAAGTGATGCACTAAGAGGCTAGAATGAACGACTTTCAAAAAGAGCTTATCGCAAGCCTGAGTAAATTTTGCCAAGATTCCATCGAACCACACATGGAGCACGATGATGCGGATGGGAAGTTCCGGATGGAGATCTTTCAAGGCCTCGGAGAATATGGCGTCACCGGCGTTACTCTTCCCGAAGAGTACGGTGGTGCAGGACTATCCTACCTCGATTACTCTTACATTCTAGAAACGATTGCCAAAACATCAGTTCCCTATGCCGTAACGATTTCAGTTTCCGGAATGGTACAATCCATTTTAGAAGAATTCGGAACCAAAGCTCAGAAAGAAAAATATTTGCCTTCGCTCACTTCAGGCCAAGAAATTGGGGCCTTTGCCTTGTCAGAGTCTCACTCTGGATCTGATGCTGCAAATCTCAAAACAACTGCTAAAAAAGTTCCCGGTGGCTACCATCTAAATGGTACCAAGATGTGGATCACATCAGGTGGGATCGCTAAAACTTATATTGTAATGGCGCGCACAGGCGGTGAAGGGGCCAAAGGAGTTTCAGCTTTTATCGTCCGAGACGGTACACCTGGGTTTACCTTTGGCAAGGCCGAAAAAAAGATGGGATGGAAAACATCGCCAACTCGTGAACTCGTTTTTGAAAACTGTTTTATCCCAGAAGAAAACCTTCTCTTAAGTGAAGGTGAAGGATTTAAAGTTGCCATGGGTGGTCTCGATCGTGGACGTGTCGCTATCGGTGCTATCGGTGTGGGATGTGCTCAACGAGCCCTCGATGAATCGATCCGCTACTCTCTGACGAGACAACAATTTAAACAGCCTATCTTCGATTTTCAAGGACTGCAGTTCATGTTATCAGATATGGCAACGGAGACAGAAGTTTCCCGTCTCATCGTTCACTCAGCAGCTATCTCTTTAGATTCGGGTAAACCGAATTCTAAACTTTGCTCAATGGCCAAACTTAAGGCAACAGACACAGCAATGAAAGTCACTACTGATGCAGTTCAGGTCTTGGGAGGTGTTGGTTACACTTCTGAGTATCCTGTTGAGCGTTTCATGAGAGACGCTAAAGTCCTTCAAATTGTAGAAGGCACAAATCAAATCCAACGTATCGTGATTGCGCGACAACTTAAAAAAGAGTACGAACAAAATGCTTAACTGGAAAATTAGATCGAGTCACAAAGTTCAATACAGACCTGAAGAATTTGATCGAGCGATCAGCGCTTATAATAAAACTCTCACTTCACCTGAGATTGGTTTTTTTGGGCTCCCACAAAACCGCGATCATTTGAATGCGACGTTGAAAGTGCATGAGCGCTTTAAGCACAAGAAGCATTTCATCCATATTGGTATTGGTGGAAGTGCACTCGGTCCTGAAATGATTCTTTCGGCCCTGGCCAGGAAAAATGGTGTTGAGTTTACCTTCATCAATAACATTGATCCCGATGATCTCTTTCGTAAATTAGACGGCATTAACATCAAAGATTCTCTTATTTATGTGGTATCCAAATCTGGAACAACCGCTGAAAAAGTTGCGGCCATGGCGATTATCATGAATAAACTCACAGATGATGGTGTGAGTGAAAACGACTACAAAAACTACTTTGTATTCTGCACGGACCCAGTCAAGGGAGAGCTTCGTAAACTCTCAAAAGAGTGGGATATAGAGACCTTAGAAATCCCATCAAACGTGGGCGGAAGATTCTCAGTTCTTACGTCCTGTGGTTTTCTACCTGCGCTGTTCGCCGGAGTTAAAGCTGTCGATATCCTCGAAGGAGCACAAGCACTTCAGAAAAAACTTTTTGACCCTCAGGCCGGAAAGGAATTCTTTGACCTCGCTTTTTGGATTAAAGACCTTCATGACAAAGGTGTCCATCAAACAGTCATGATGCCTTACTCTTCTCTTTTAAAAGATTACTCTTCCTGGTTTGTTCAATTATGGGCAGAGAGCTTAGGGAAAGATGGAAAGGGACTTACTCCTGTTCCCGCCTACGGAGCAACTGATCAGCATTCTCAAATGCAACTCTTTATGGAAGGTCCAAGAGACAAGGTACTTTTCCTCATTGAAGTTGAAAAATTTCAAAATGATTTTTCTTTAAAAAATAAACTTGAAGCCGAGAGCTTTAAGAACCTTTCACCGTTCAAGCTTTCTGAACTCATGAAAGCAGAGTTCGAAGGGACACTTACGGCCCTGCATGAAAATGGACGCCATGTAGTTCATTTAACTGTTCCCTCTCTCCAGGAAGCCTACCTTGGTCAGCTCATCATTTTCGCCGAATGCTTGACGGTAATGGTCGGCGAACTCATGAAAGTTGATCCTTTTAATCAACCCGGAGTTGAGGCCGGAAAGAAATATGCTAATGAATGGTTAAAAAAGCATCAGTAAACGCCGATTAGATTTAGGCCCTCTCTTGCTCAAAACGGCCCTTAAGGCCTAGAATAAGATACGGTTTAATTTTGGTCCCGGAGAAGACATGAGTGATGATTCCAACGCCACCGTAGTCATAACTGACATACGAAAAGCACTATCCTCTCTTGAGGAAGAAGCCAAGCAGAAGCCTGCTTGCTTATTAGTTGCAGGTGGAGAACTAAATGGATCTATTTTCAATCTCATTGGAGAATCAGTAGTTGGGAGAAATCCTGATTGCTCAATTTTCTTAGACTTCCATGGTGTATCTCGTAGGCACTTTACCGTTAACGTTAACGAGAATGATGTCGTTTTGACAGATTTAGGTTCTGCTAATGGTACGTATCTTAATAATGCCAAAGTCGAAACTCCCACAGTTCTTAAGAAAGGCGATGTCATTAAGATTGGCGCGATTGCGATGAAGTTTCTTCCGAAAGGAGATCCTGAACGTCTCACTTACGATAAGCTTCATGAAGAGGCCAACACTGATGGCCTCACCAAGTGCTACAATAAGACTTACTTCAACAATAGTCTTGAGCTTGAGATCAAAAAATGCAAAGTGACTGGGAAACCTCTCACTCTAATTATCTTTGATCTGGATCATTTTAAAAAATTAAACGATAACTATGGTCACGATGCTGGAGATTATGTATTAAAAGAGAAAGCTCGTCTTATCCGTGAAAATGGAATTCGACAAGGTGATGTCTTTGCCAGGTACGGTGGGGAAGAGTTTTGTATTCTTCTTCCTAACACCAATCTTAAACAGGGTTTTGAGATCGCTGAAAGGCTTAGAAAACTTATTGAAAAGCATGAGTTCATTTACGATGGGAAGCGTCTACCTGTTACGGCTTCCATCGGTGTCGCTGATTACCGCCAAGGCGTGAACAACGGCACAGATCTCTTTAAGCGCGCAGATCAATCAGTTTATAAATCGAAAGAAGGCGGAAGGAATCAGGTTAACTTCTTTAAGGGTTAAATGGTTCAGCTTCCCCCAAAAATCGATCTCCTACCTGAACATCTTATTGATCAAATTAAGGCCGGTGAAGTCATCGAGCGTCCCGGAAATCTCATTAAAGAGATTCTTGAAAATGCTCTTGATGCCGGCGCTACAAAACTAGAACTTCATTTAAAAAACAATGGCATGGATCTTATCTCACTTAAAGATAATGGTCATGGGATGCGTTTTTCAGATCTGCCTCTTGCTTTCTCGAGACATGCCACCTCGAAGATTTCACGGTTCGAAGATCTTTACCGCCTTCACTCTTTTGGTTTTCGAGGTGAAGCCCTGGCCTCAATCGCAGCAATTTCTAAGCTTCAATGTATCTCCAAAACTGCTCAAGATCTAAAATCTTCAGAACTTCGGATAGAAGGTGGACAAACCGTTTTTCACGGGGAGCGGGCAACGAATCCGATGGAGCACGGGACAGAACTGATTATCCAAGATTTGTTTTACAATACTCCGGCCCGCTTAAAATTTATTCAGTCTCAGCAATCAGAGAAAACATTTATAAAAAAAATTCTCTATGCTTTTATCCTTTCTAGGCCAGAGGTCGAATTCCAAATTAAATTTGATGACTCTGACAAGGATATCTACTCAATAAAACCAAGTCATCTCGAACGAATCCAAGACTTCTTCCCAAAAGCGAAAGAAGCCGTTTTGTATTCGCAGCGTTTTTATGAAAACAATGAAGTCGACTTGTATCTCGTACCGGGCTCGTTCAAGTCGACCTTGAAGCATCAAAATATCTTCATTAACGATCGCTATATTCTTGATAAGCAGCTCCATCGTGTGATGATGAACGGACTTGAAAGTGCATTTGGAACAGATGACTTTCACTACATCGCTTATCTAAATCTCCCTCCGGATACGATTGATGTAAACGTTCATCCTAACAAGACCATTATTAAAGTTATGGAAATGTCAAAGATGATTAGCCTTTTGACTTCCACGATCAAGGAGCTCGCGAGTAAAAGAACTCCGAGAGATCACGCTCCTTCTTTTCCAAATGTTCCAGAGGTTAAGAGTGCATCATTTTTTAGTGATTTTCAAAGTCCTCCTACTCTTCAACAAGAGCGTCATGAATATAATATGGAAGGACTTTTTTCTCCTCACAAACTGCCGGACCCAAAGCACAGTGATTTTATCTGGATTGAACAAACTTTCTTAAAAAAATACGAGAACTCTTGCTTTGCGGTCTCAGCTTGCAAACTCTTAGAACTCTACTGTAAAGAAAAATTGAAATCTTTTTCTTCTTCAATTCCTCTTCTTGTGAGCGAGCCCTTTTTGGCCAAAAATTTTAAGTATGAACATCTTCAAGCAATAAAAAACAGTGGTGCCGAAATTGAATACTTGGGTTCAGACACGCTCGTGCTAAGAAGTATCCCTGAATGGATGAATGGTTTTCCGCTCAAGCCTGTTGTTGAATGCCTTCTCTACGATAGGCCATTTTCAACCATCGAGATTAATCCACAAGACTGGTCACAAATGACCTGGGATCAAATGCTTGAATCATTTCCTATGAATGATCTCATCTTGAAAAAGGTTGTTGTTGATTTAGGCCAACTTCTCAAGGAAAAACTCAAGTGAAGGTGATTGTTATTTCTGGGCCAACTGCTTCTGGTAAAACGGATCTTGCCGTTGAATTGGCCCTGCGTTTTGGCGGAGAGGTTGTGAATTTCGATTCTCTTCTGCTTTATCAAGAAATCAATATCGGCACGGCAAAACCAACTGCCAGTGAGAGGAACTCTATCCCTCACCACTTGATCGATGTCCGAAGTATATCGAATCCGATGAACGCAGCTGATTATGCAAGAGAGGCCTTTCCTTTAATTCAAAAACTTCTTCAAGACAATAAGCTTGTCTACTTAGTAGGCGGAAGTGGCTTCTACCTTCAGGCGCTATTGAAAGGAATGTACGACTCACCAACGACTCCAGAGGCCATCATTCAAAAATCAGATGAGCTCTATGAGTCTCAAGGAATTGATCCGTTTTTAGATATTCTCAAAATCAATGATCCTAAAAGCTTTGAGCGCTACCACGCCAATGATCATTACAGAGTGCGAAGAGCTGTCGAGCATTGGTGGACAACTGGCAGGCCACTTTCAGGTGCTCGCGATGATAAAGATCAGCTAAATGATCAACTGGAAAAACCAACTATTCATAACTGGGATCTCCTTCATATACATCTCGACTTACCAAAAGAAGAACACCTAAGAATCATCGAGAAGAGAACTGATAAAATGCTCACTCATGGACTTATTGATGAAGTCAAAAAACTTTTGTCTGCCGGTTTTACAGGGCAAGAAAAACCATTGCAAAGTATTGGTTATAAAGAAACCCTGGACTATATCTTCGGGCATTATAAGAATCTTGAAGCTTGTCGAGAGCGCATCGTGATATCAACCAGGCAACTCGCAAAATCACAAAGAACCTGGTTTAAAAAAGATCCCTTCAAAGAAACATTTCATCCACTCGATCAGAGATCAATGATCTCTGATCGAGTGGAACATTTTATTAAGGGTCAGGCGTAAGAGTCGTATTCGTATAAGCTGGGAGTCTTGGCATTGTTTGCTTTGGAAATTCTCCCGTGAGAGAGTTTAAGAAAGCAACAATATCCGCGACCTGAGTTTCATTTAAATCCATATCAAGTTGAGTTTTTGCCATCACACGAACGGCTTCATCCAAAGTACGAACCTTACCATTGTGGAAATACGGAGCAGTCAGAGCGATATTTCTCCACGTTGGAACACGCCAGTGATTTTTATCTTCTGCTTTCTTCGTCACTTCATAGCGACCTAGGTCCGATGTTATGTCATACATCTTGTCATACTTCGATCCTGGAATCTGAGGAAAAGGCTGATAGTTACCTTCGCCAGCTTTAAGACCCTCTCCTGCGAAGTTCACACCTGTGTGGCACGATGTACAACCAATCTCATCAACCAACTTCATCCCTTTCACTTGCTGAGCTGTGAGGGCCTTCTTATTTCCTTTCATGTATTTATCGAAAGGCGAATTAGGCGTAATGAGAGTTCTCTCGTAGGCAGCGATCGCTTTCGCCACATGAGATATTGTCAGGTCCTTATCTTTAGGAAAAGCTTTCTTGAAAGCTTCCACGTAGCCAGGAATGAGTTTCACACGCTCGATTACAACATCGTGACTTGGCATTCCCATTTCGATTGGATTTGTTAAAGGCCCAACAGCTTGTGCCTCTAAGCTCGGAGCACGTCCATCCCAAAACTGAACAGAGTGAAAAGCAGAATTCCACACCGTCGGTGATCCTCTTCCACCACGCTGACCACGCACACCTACACCAACTGCTCTTCCATCAGCTCCATCGGCCATAACATTATGACAAGAATTACATGAGATAGTTCCATCGACTGATAATCGAGGATCGAAGTACAACATCTTCCCTAATTCAATTTTGGCCGGTGATTGAGGATTATCCAAAGGGGCCGGTGCAACATCAGGTAACGCTCGGAAGTCTGCGCTGGCCGACATTGACGCCAAAGCAAGACTAACGAAAAGAACTTTTCTTAGGTGCATTTAAACTCTCCATTTAGTAAAATAAGAATAGATCTATAATAATAGGATTTACGTACCAGAGAAAATATTAATTATGATGCAAGGTAATAATAAGTTAAAAGTTATTGTCATTTCGGATGGTACTGGAGAAACCGGATCGGCCATCACCCGCGCTGCCATGACTCAGTTTCAGGACAAAGAAATCTTTTTTACACGTTACAAAAACATCCGAACACGAGAACAAATCAACGCGATTTTTCAAGAAGCGGCCATTCATCATGACATTGTTGTTTACACAATTGTTTCTGTAGAGCTTCGTGCCTACATCGCAGAACTTTCAAAAAGAGATCATGTCCGCTCAGTAGATGTTCTTGGTCCTTTGTTAACCGTATTTTCAAATTTTTTTGAAGCAGAACCGAACTATCAACCAGGACTTCTTCACGCTGTAAATGATCAGTACTTTAAGCGAGTTGCTGCGATTGAATTCACCCTCAACCACGATGATGGAAGGAACATGAATTCACTCGAGGAAGCTGAAGTTATTTTGGTTGGGATATCTCGGACCTCTAAAACTCCCCTCTCCATGTACCTTTCTCTTGAAGGAATCAAAACCGTCAATGTTCCTATTGTCATGGATGTCCCGTTACCCGAAAAGTTACTTCAGGTGGATCAAAGAAAAATCTTTGGCCTTACCATTGATCCTGAGGAACTTTTCAAAATCAGAAAGAATCGTCTGACTCGCTTAGGTCTTTCGAAAGATGAAGGTGATTACGCAGATGTTGCAAAAGTCTCTGAAGAAATCGAGTGGGCAAATAAAATATTTTCTGAGAACAAAAGATGGCCTGTCTTTAATGTCACAGGAAAAGCTCTCGAGGAAACGGCCGCAGAGATCATTAAGCTGCTGAACATGCGAAAAGTGAATCGGTTTAAGCAGTCAAAGCGATTCGATGACGCAAAACCTGAAGAAGAAAATTAGATTTTAGGTTTATTCAAGGAAATGTTTTTTGTTCTCTTCGATCACGAATTCGACCTTCTTCTCAGTACCGAGAATCGGATTTACGACCTTGGCCTGGTAAGTCCCTTCGGTGACTTCCACATCAGCAAAAGGAAGTGTGCGTTCAATAAACTCTCCGTTTTCTTCGTAGATCAATTTTGAACCAGCGGTATAGTTTTGAGACGTCGTTAAAAGACCCATCTTCGCTTTCTCAAGCTCCGGGACATTCAGCACGGTTGAGTTTTTTTCTTTAGTCAACGTTACACTAGAAACAAATGGAATAAATCCAGGCTTTTTGATCGTAATATTTACTTCCTGATTAAGATCAATCTTAATGGGTTTTCCAACGTAGTCATTCTTCGTTCCATTTACATAAACTTCCATCGAAATATCAACACCACCAAGAATCACTTTACCGACAGTTTCTACATGACTCGAATTATCCGCATCTGCTTTGTGCTTCAAACGACTGTCTTCGGCAGATGAAATATCTCTATTCGCTGAAGGGCCATGAATCATTGTCTGAAGATTAAATCCAAAGAATTCTTCTGTAAGACTCCCTTGAAAGTAGGCAATTCCTGCAAAAGAAGCTGCGATGATGATGATCAGAATTGGATTAGAAGATTGTTTACTTTCTTCTCCTTCTTCATCTTCACGCTTTTCTGCTATACGGTTAGATGTTTTATCTCGAGACTGTTTAAGTGTAGAAGTTGAAGACGCAGTATTCATCTTCGTATGTTTTGAAGATGTTTTACTTGCCTGAAGAACAGTTTTGTTTAATTTTCTCGTTGTCGTTGCGACGGGCTCACTCTGATCAATATCAATCGCGATATCATTCGAATTGATCTGTAAATCAAGTTCACGAATTTTCTCTCGCTTTGGTTCCCGTGCTGTAGGTCTTCCACCTACACCAATAGTCATATCTCTCTTACTAATTTTTCCTGTACGGCTCTCTTCTTGCTTCATATCTTCGATGTATGGCAAAATATCAATCTTACCGTACTCGACAAATTTTTCCTGATCTTTTCCAATTTCGTTCTTAAAAAGATCCTCTGCGAATGAAGCTAAATCAGAAGCATTAAATTCTGGGTAAGTTGAATAAAGAAACCGGATCAAGGCCCTATTTAATTGATCAAGATTCTCATACCGATGAGCACGATCTTTTGAAAGTGCTTTCATCACTATGGCGTCAAGTTCTTTAGGTACAGAAGGATTAATTTCAGACGGTGGAATAATCTTACAGGCCTGAATTTGCTTAAGAACAGCAAGATCATTATTCGCTTGGAACAATTTCCTTGAACACAGCATTTCCCAAAGAGTGATCCCGACGGCAAATTCATCATACCGAGCATCAAGTTCAAGACCATCCAAATACTCTGGAGCAAGGTAAGAAAGCTTCCCTTTAATTGTTCCAGCTTGTGTTGCCTCAGAATTCGTTGTCGCTTTGGCGATACCAAAATCAATGACCTTAACTGCGCCGTCATAGGTGAGCATGATATTGTGAGGAGAGATATCTCTATGAACAATGTTGTATGGCTTACCTGTGAGCTTATCTGTAAATGTATGAGCGTAGTGAAGACCGAGACAGACTTGTGAGATAATGTAGATACAGATTTCTGGAGGAAAAACGACTTTCCTTTCTTTTAACCGGTCAAGAAACTGCTTTAAGTTTGCCCCATGGATATACTCCATCGCCGTATAAAGCTGACCGTTGGTTTTACCATAGTCATAAACTTGCATGATATTAGGATGGAGCATTCCGAATGTAATATTGAGCTCATCTTGGAACATGCGAACGAAGGCTTCATCGTTGGAAAACTGTGGCTGAACCATCTTCACGGCAACCATCTTATTCGCCTGCTCACCGAGGTAGCGAGCACGACAAATCTTGGCCATCCCCCCGTCAACCAGGTGATCCAAGATCAAATACTTTCCGAATCGTTCAAACTTCTTATCGCTCATAATGCCTCAGTGACCTATCGGTTACTTGGCCCACTTCTTAAGTAAAATTAAAATTTCTTATGAGGATTAGTTCGTAAATTATGATTTCAATTAGTTGGACTATCCGTATCAATTTCTAACTGTTCAAAACTTGGAAAGTTAATAACAATGTTATTTGATCCAACTCTACTTGGCGCTCTTTTACAGTATCCCATAATTTTATAATTCTGAAGACGCCAGTCGAATGATGAAGGATGACTTCGTAAAGAAGAAGCAAAAGTATTCAACACAACGTCATCATAACCATTAAGCTTCATCTGCTCTCGAAAGCTTACGTGTGAAATTTTGGCCGGATCAGCACTATACCCGGCCGTCACAACAAAATGCTCACATTTTGTAAAAAACTCTTTCTCGACGGGAGAAAACCATCTTGAAAATGGTGAATCAAGGTCTGCCTGCCACACAAGAGCATCATAGTACAAAGTCATCCCGTGGTACCAACTCATTCTTTTAAAGATCAGTGGGTCTGGCCAACTTTCCTTGTGATGAATTCCTCCTCGCAAAATCACTTTTCCTTTCGTCGTTTGATTGTAAGTTTTATAACTCGCACAAGCCGCAAGACTTAGAAGGATCAAAACAAAAAAGGACTTCATGGAGACTCCTTAATAACCTTATTCACCCACTCTCTCATGGTCTGAAAAATTTCCTGGCGATCAATTTCATTCCAGAGTTCGTGATAGTGATCTGGATATTGTACGACTTGAGTGAGCTGTTTATCAATCCCATGAGTGAAAAGAAGTGTGCTCGTAGGATCTACTATTTTATCAGTGCCGGCGATGAGAAACAAACTGGGAACTTTAAGGTAATAAGAAAGACCAATAATTTTCTCGCTGGCACTAATCACTTCTTTGGCCATTCTAACACTGATAAATTTGGGAATAAGAGAATCAGTGTCAAAATCATTGGCCCTGTCAGGATCTCTAGTTAAATCCTTTCCTCTATAAAACATGGGCAGGTGAAGCTTAGGACAAACTCTATTAAGCTTTTCAAGCACCGGGAGAGAGATCGAGGCAAAAATCGTATGAGGTCTTATACAGGGGCTCGAAAAAATCAGGCCTTTGATAGGAAACGGATAACTATTGGCCGAATCTAAAAGCCTCGTTAGAGTAATAAGTCCACCTAAACTATGAGCACAAATGAAGGTCTGCGTGGTCTCATTATTCTTCGAAGCGACAAACTCTGAGACAGTAAAAAAATCATCGACATATTGCTTAAAACTATCTACGTACACTCTCGTCCCACCACTTTTTCCATGTCCGATGTGATCAAAAACAGTGACGGCCACTTCGTGATAATTTTTAAGCCAGTAATCAACAAGTTCACTGTGTCGCCCTGAGTGTTCAACTGCTCCGTGAACAATCAGAAAATGAAACTTTGGTTTTCCACGGTAAAAATGACGAACAAAAAGACGATCGTTTCCCTCTTTACATAAGAGCGAATGATCTTCGGTTTGGTAAGGAGCAATTGCTTTGGCCACGTCTAATTTTCTTGTAAGTATTTTTCAATGGAATTTTTTGCTTCATCTGTTAATCCCTGAAAGCGAAAAGAAAAACCAGAGTTCCCTTCAAGCATTCTTACGACAACTCCTGAGGCAGTAAAATGGTAGTCCGAGTTTTCAGGATGAACATTAATCGTGATCTTATCTCCGGCCATTCCTTTGAAGTTATCAATTAGGATTTGCATCCCGCCGATAGAAATATCACGGCAGATCCCTTCATAAAAATTTTTATTGTTCTGGATAAAGAGCCGTGCGATGAAAGGTTTTCTAAGACCTGCACGTTTATCGGACTCTTTAATCACCGGAGGCATCTCTTCAAAAATTTCCTGATACTCGGGCAGATCGGCAAGGAGTGTCCACTCCCTCATCCCGGATGTAAAAAGATAAGACTTCCCGTTAATTCGGTTCTCAGAAAAAAGCTGCTTTAGCTGTTTTAGTGTGAAGGGCCCATACTCTGCAGATGAGCTCCCTCTATCAAGCCCAATACGAACAAAGATAATTCTCTCATCTTCTCTCAAATCTTTTAAACGAACTTCTTTAAATGGAATTTTTGGGCTGGCCGGGATTTGCGGAGTCACCGGAGTCTTGGCCTCAAGCTCAGGAACTTCTCTAATTTTTTTCCAATTCTCAAATCCCTTTTTCCAGACATAATCATCAAGTTTTAAGTCCTGACTTTGAATCATACTTTCAATAACTTCGATCGCAACAGGACCTTGACGATTACCTTTTTGAACGTAGTACCAATTCTCTGCCATAAATTCCTCAAACCATTGAAATAATTGTTAAGTTAATGATACCTCAATCGATTAAATTTTATGCCCAAAGGGCAAGATTTTCCTGTTCGCTCGAGCGCAACATCAGTTGAGTACAAAGCTCAGATTAAAGTTTCATACTCAAGACTCCGACAAGACTTAAGGAAATACTTTGAAGGTGCTTATTATGAAAATACAACGGTCAGCTATTCTTTCTCTTCTAGCACTTCTCGCTCTCGCGGGATGCGGAAGTGAACAGTTTGGGACAACCCCGCAATCAACTAAGAGCACCGCAGATCCTTTGATTTCCTATCAACAGCTTTCCTGTTCCTCGAGCACACTGATAAAACCAAAAGTAGATATCCTTTATGTAGTGGATAACTCTGGTTCTTCTTTCTATATCCCTGATGAAATCAAAACGGCCGTGGCCAATACCGTCTCAAGTGTTTCACAACAATTTGATTACCGAATTATTGGTCTTCCTCTCATTCCAGGAACTCAGATTGATTATCAGGTTTTAACCAACTCAACCGACTCACTACCTGATTCCAGCAAAAAGATTATCTCCACTTCGCAGCTTTCATTTTTTTCAAACCCTGGGCAGCAATACACAAGTGAAAAAGGGCTCGCTCGAACAATCGACTTCATCAACAGTAGCGGAAGTCTTTTTAGGAACAACGCTCACCTTCTTATCGTCATGGTTTCTAATGGCCGTGACGTGGAGGTAGAACTCGATCCAAACGGGACTGGGGCAACTGTTCAAAACACATCTCTTTTCTCTTCTCGTTTAGCTAGTTTAAACGCAATTAAGAGCAACAAAAATTTACAGCAACTCGAGTTCTATTCTGCCACTGCGAAATCTGAACGCTGTGGAGGTTCAAAACCAGAGTGGAGAAGATCCACTGAGTCGTACGTCGCGATGGCAAATGCTTTGGGAAGTACCAGTTATGATTTATGTACTCAATCGATTTCTGATATTTTCGTTAATGTGAACAGTACAATCAAACAAGAAATTGTGCCTCACCTATATCGTTATTTCCCAATGACTTTTGCTAAAGACTCAGATACGAGGAATACCTTTGGTGAAATTGAAGTCTATAAGGTATCGCAAAACAATGCGCCCGTAAAACTCACATCGGGTTGGTCATATCACTACAGTAATAATGGATTTGAAGATACGAAAGAGCTTCCGCTCCCTGCCGGCGAGCGAGTTTACGGCAGACACTTTATCAGATTCGATAGTCTAGTTTCTTACCCAGATTGTATTCAAATTAAGTCAGTGACAAAGACGGAGTATTTCAAATACATCGTGATTCCTAAAGAACCGAAAACGAGTCCTGCGATTACTGTCTTTATCAATGGAGTGCAGATTCCACAAAGTTCAACGAACGGTTGGTCTTACCGTGGAAATATCTCAGTTCCTAATATTAAAGCGGCCTACCCTAATGCAGGGGATGAACTTCCGGCCGTTCCAAAATCTGGCTTTATGATTGAGCTCAATGGTTCAGGAAACTATTATAAATCTGGTGATAGTGTGCAAGTGAACTATGTTCCTGCCGGGGTCTAACTAGGAAATCCCAGCAGGTGCTTTCTCGATGTTTGATTTCTTCACGGCACCCATGAATCTGATAATCGGATAGAGCTTCGTAATTTTCGGTAAATCAATTTCTACGAAAATTGAACCATCTTTCATTACAGCTTCACCAAAAAGACCTATGTTCTTACCGTCATCAAGAATTTCTGCGTGAACAGAGATTCCTTTTGCTTTCAGGTCAGCAAAGACAGGCCCAAGATTATAGTACTTCGTGAACTTAGGTGGGATATCATCGATGATTTTAAGATTCGGGATATCTACTAACGGGTTAGATTCAACTTTTTCCAGAATCCCTGAGATGATCAATTCGCACTTCTCACTGATCTTCATTTTCTTATCTTCGGGAAGGTGTCGCTCACCATTGTAGTAGATAAAAATCTGACGAAGGATTTCAATATTTTTCAAGCAAAGAAGATTGGGCGCTCCATCGTCGTCATTTCTTATTTCAAGCCAACCAAAGCTCTGCAAAATACCAATGAGACTCTCAAGCTTAACTTCCATGATCTGATACATATCTTGGGTATAAAGATTAAGGGTCTTACGTGTGAGTATAAGTTGCTGAGTACTTGATTCGCCGTGGGCCTTAAAGACCAAGAATAAAGTTCCCAGAACTCGCATCACTTCTATGGGTTTCATAAAAGAGTACCCACTCGCTTTCGAACCGTAGGCAAGAGAAGCTTGGTTATCTTCAAGTTCTTTCACTCGCGTATTGGTTTTTCTAAGACGCTGAGCAAGCGTTTGAATGATCGTTTTAAACCAAGGATTTAATGACTGCATCGTTTTGCCGAAAGCGACAAAAGAAATTTCGATGATCTCAACTGGAGTAATCGCAGAAGCAGAACACGATCTTTTTTTACCCGAACCATCTTCATCAAAGTAGGCCATCTCACCAATGACTTCTCCGGCCCTTAAGACACCGATCTCAATGAACCCCTTCCCTTTTGGCTTAAACAGTCTTAGTTGCCCTTTTTGAATGATGAATAATGAATCAGCATTATCCCCATCGTTGAAGAGAACTTCACCTGGTACCAAGTTTCTTATCCCTGACTTTTGCTGAGTCGCTGGAGTAGGGGTTGGGGTTGTTGTCATTAACGAATCTTCTCAATCACAAGGCTTAAAGCTTCACCACCACCGATACAAATCGCAGCACATCCGTACTTCGCATTCTTTCTCTTCATCCCATTCATAAGAGTCACAAGAATTCTTGCACCGGAAGCACCGATTGGATGTCCGAGAGCAACAGCTCCACCGAAAACATTTATTTTCTCATGTGGAATTTGAAGCTCTTTCATCGCGGCCATTGTCACAGCAGCAAAAGCTTCGTTCACCTCAAATAAATCAATTTGTCCAAGAGTGACTCCAGACTTCTTAAGAGACTTATTAATCGCCTCCACTGGAGCCGTTGAAAACCATGTCGGGTTTTGAGCGTGAGAAGCATATCCAAGAATTTTGAATTCAGCTTGAGCAGCAAAAGCATCTCCACCTAAAACAACTGCGGCAGCTCCATCATTGATCGTCGACGCGTTGGCGGCCGTGATCGTTCCATCTTTTTCAAACGCAGGCCTAAGAGTACCCATCTTTTCAAAGTTTGCTTTGAATGGACCTTCGTCATCAACGATATCAGTAGTCCCTGTTTTAGAAGCGATTTTGACGGCAACGATTTCATCTTTAAAAACGCCTTCTTTAGTCGCAGCTTGAGCACGAACAAAGGACTCTTTCGCGTACGCGTCCTGCTCTTCTCGAGACATATTGTATTTCTTCGTGCACTCTTCAGCACAATTTCCCATAGCACGGTTCGAATACACATCCCATAGACCATCCCACTGCATCGAATCTTTCATCTCTGTTGGACCGAACTTTGCACCAGTTCTAGAATTCATCAAAAGATGAGGAGCAAGAGACATATTCTCCATTCCTCCGGCAACAACAACTTGATTGTCGCCTGTCATGATTGAACGTGCACCAAGAATCACTGCTTGAAGACCCGAGCCGCAAACTTTCCCAACGGTTGTTGCCGGAACTGATTCCGCAAGACCAGCAGCAAGTGTGGCCTGACGAGCAGGTGCCTGACCGACCCCAGAAGTGATGACGTTACCCATGAAAACTTCATCGACTTTTGATTTTTCAATATTTGCTTTTAAGAGAGCTCCCTCAATTGCAGCTGCTCCAAGTTTAGGTGCTGGAACTGAAGAAAGTGTTCCCATGAAACTACCAAGTGCAGTACGTGCACCACCAAGAATATAAACGGCCATATCGTGATCCTTTTCAGAATGAAAGATTGTCTTTCTAGTATAAATATTTTAATGAAGGGCTATATAAAAGACCACAAAATCTTTCTACTTAAGGCAGGTCGTCATGTTAGGTCGTAAAAAGACATCAAAAGTTGGAAAGGCCATTCCTCAAGACTGGTCAGAAGGTGTTGCTCGCCTTTTAAATGAATCCTATAGCACTGAATGCAAATCAAATGGTCGGTATTTCGATGTATTTGGTCAGATTTATCCTGAAGAGCTTCTGATGATTGTTTCCTACCTTTCAGAAAAAGATGAGTACATGGCCCCGATCACACTCTTCATTACCTGTGAACCAGACCAAATCAACTCGGCCGACAAAGTGAAAACCACTCAGGTTAACTATATCGACCTGGCCGGTCTCTTCTTTGATGAAATTTTCTCAACTGAAGACTGGGATGAATTTGAACCAAACTGGCAGGAAGTTTCCCATAAAAATCAAAACTACTTTTATAAAATCAGTCGTGAAAATATAAACGCCACCATTGATGCGAATAAACTCCTCGGTGACCATTTTGAGGACATTGAGTTCGAACAGGACTCAGAAGAAACTGAGCAATAATCATCAGAACTAAAAAGGCCTCTTGAAAATCATCCTCAAGAGGCCTTTTATTATCAAATTAATTTAATGCTTTCTTTCTAGTTAAATGGACCACATTTAAGTTTCAGATCTTTTAACTTCCCGTCTTCTGTGATCTTGAGACGAACAACAGAACCGTAGCTCGTACTTTTGAATGATTCAGGTTTGATGTAAAGAACGGCAGAACCAAATACTTTGGTAGAGAGATCGTAAGCAAGAGCTTTTTTCCATTCAGCAGAACTAGCTGCAAGAGCAGTATTAGGACGAATCGATTTAATATCAACAATCTCAACAGGCTCATCTTCGGCATCTGCCTGGGACCCTTCACAGGTTCCAAAATAAACATCTTTAAGTTCGTATTTATCTGTATAAGTTCCACCTACGCAGTAATACTCAGTCCACTTTACCGGCAGAGACCCATTACAATTAAATCGGCCTTCTGCATTTGCATGCACTGAAAAAGCTAAAAGACCCAAAAGACAAAAACTTAGTCTCATCTAATACTCCTCGTTTAATTTATTTGAGTTATAAAACTTATTTAAACACAGAAGACTAGTTTCAACATTCGTCATTATAATTTTTACAAAAAAAAGGCATCTAAAAACCAAAGTTTAAAGATGCCTTTCTTGTTTTAGATCAATAATTTTATTCGTCTTCGTAACGGAGTGAACTTGAGATTGTCTCAATTCCGATATCATCATCAGAATCATCATCATCAACAGCATTCTCAAATTCATCTTCTTCAAAATCAAACTCAGAAGTAATATTAAGCTCGTTAAGAACTCGGTAGAACTCTTTGTCATCGGAGAGGTCTGAAAGAAGAGATTCAATATACTTCGTCGGATATTTCAAAATAAGCTCTTCAATATATTCTTGAAGTTTTCCTTCTTTCAAAATTTCACGTTTCTTCTGCACAACTTTCCAGTTACGGAGATAGTGAAGACGGCAATAAGACTGAGTTGTACGAATGTTGTCGCAGCCCTTTTCAATACACTCATCGTTTTTAGCATCGATGAAGAAATCCATGGTGCCAATCGCTTCAGCAATTTCTTTCCAGTTGAAATGCTCACGGAGCTGAGAAATTTCATCTGAAATGCTGGACTCTAATTCCGCAAGCGCAGCGCTTGTAAATTTCTTAGATTGTTTTACAGGGTAGGCTTCGACACCAACGTCGTCTACCTCGTAAGCTTTTTTTCCACCCTTCTTATTGGCCTTAGACTTTTTATACTCCTCTTCGAACTCATCGAAGCCATCATCCTCTTCGACCTTTTTTGCTTTACGTTCTTCACCGAACGCAGGCTCATCATCAGGTCCGAGATCGAGGTCTTCGTCATCGAAGTCTTCGTCATCGTCATCGTCATCTTTCTTTGATTTTGGCTTTTTCTTAGAAGCTTTAAGTTTGGCTTTTTCGGCTTCTTTCTCAGCCTTAAGTCTTTCTTTCTCTTGTTCTTTTTGTTTCTTATCGAGCTCTTTTTGGCGAGCTTTGTCTTTTTGCTCTTTCTCTTTTTCTTTAAGGGCCAGAGCCTTGGTTTTTTCTTTTGAAACAGCAACTTTAACAGGAGCTGGTTTGGCCTTTTTTTCTTCTTTCAGAGCAGGCTTTGTGGCCTTTGCTATAATTTTAGAAGCAGCCTTTAAAACTGTCTCTTTAAGAGATTTAGGTTGAGCTTTTTTTGGAGCTGGGGCCGCTTTTTTGGCTGCAGCTTTTTTCACAGGCGGAGTAACTTTTTTCGCCGGAGCTTTTTTTGCCATTGGTACCACTTTTTTTGGAGGAGCTTTCGCTACCGGATTTTTTGCCGCAGCTTTTGCTACAGGCTTCTTCGCTGGTATTTTAGCAGCAGGCTTCTTTTTAGCCATGATTTTCTCCTCAAAAAATTAACAGACTTCTCTGATAGACTTATAAAACAAAATTAATGGACACAATAGCAAAACGAGCTTCGTTTTGACGAGTCAAAAATTAATGAATCGCTTTTAATTCTGCCGATGCAATAACCATTCTCTGAACTTCTGAAGTTCCTTCATAAATCTCAGTGATTTTAGCGTCCCTAAAGAATCTCTCGACTGGATACTCTTTGGTATAACCATTTCCACCGCAAAGCTGAATCGCCTTTGTTGTCACCCACATAGCTGACTCAGAAGCAAAGAGTTTCGCTTGGGCCGACTCTTTAGAATAATTCACACCAGCATCTTTCAACGCAGACGCGTGGTAAATAAGAAGTCTTGATGCACCAATTTTTGTGCTCATATCAGCGAGCATAAATTGAATCCCTTGAAGATCAGAGAGCGGATTTCCAAACTGAACGCGCTGTTTTGTATAACGGATAGCATAATCAAATGCGCCTTGAGCAATACCTAGGGCCTGAGAAGCGATACCAATTCGACCACCATCAAGAGTGGCCATGGCAACTCTAAAGCCTTTTTCAAGCTCACCAAGAAGAGCATCCTTAGGAACTTTCACTTTATCAAAGGCTAACTGACAAGTTGAAGACCCACGAATCCCAAGCTTGTCTTCTTCTTTGATGATCGAAAATCCCGGTGTTGTTGTTTCAACGATAAAACAAGAAATTCCTTTATAATCTGGAGTCTTTTTTGTTTTCGCAAATACGATACAAACGCCGGCCTCTTTTCCATTCGTAATCCAGTTTTTAACACCGTTAATTTCCCAGTGATCCCCTTTATCTTCTGCAAAAGTCGTGAGAGATCCAGCATCTGATCCGGCATTCGGCTCAGATAAACAGAAACAACCAATCCACTCTCCTGAAGCCATTTTAGGAAGATATTTTTTCTTTTGAGCTTCTGTTCCAAAATTTAAAATAGGCCAGATCCCAAGAGAAGTATGAGCAGAAACAAACACTCCACTTGAAGCACAGTTACGGGAAATTTCTTCCACGATTAAGCTATAAGACATGTAATCCATTCCGGCACCGCCGTACTCTTCCGGCACATAAGAACCAAGAAAACCATTCTCAGCAAGTTTTGCAATGATCTCCTTAGGCATATGGCCTTCATGATCAATCTTCTGTGCCACTGGAGCAATCTCCGAGTCAGAAAACTTCTTCACCATGTCTCTAATTTCTTTGTACTGTTCATCAAGCATCATATGGAATTCCTTTAATTAAAATTGGCTTTTCTTTTTTCCATGAAAGCAGTCGTGCCTTCAATCATTTGTGGCGTCTGAAAGATACTTCCAAAAGCTTTCGCTTCAACTTTAAGACCTTCACTGAGCGTTTTTTCAAGACCATTTCTGAGAGTTTCTTTGGCCGAAGCAATGGCAGCACCAGAGTTCACTGTTGCAAGCTTAAACCAATTCTTTGCTCCTTCCAAAAGCTGAGTTTTGTCTTCAAAAAGCTCTAATACAATTCCGAGAGATTTTGCTTCATCACTTGTAACATTACGACCTGAGAACATCATCTCTTTTGCACGCCTTTCACCCACAATCCGAGCTAATCTTTGAGTCCCACCAAACCCTGGGATAAGACCAAGTTTCACTTCGGGAAGTCCAAAGACAGCATTTTTTGAAGCGAAGATAAAATCACAGCTCATTGCCATTTCGAATCCACCGCCAAGGGCAAAGCCATTGACTGCAGCGATCGTTGGGAAAGGTAGTGACTCCAACAAAAGAGTGACTTGCTGGCCGAGTTCAGAAAAAGCTTCTGCTTCCCCTGTCATCATCGGCTTCATTTCAGCGATGTCCGCACCTGCGATGAACGCTTTTTCGCCCTCACCAATTAAGATCAGCCCTTTCAGTCTTGACCTCATAAGTTCTGTTAAACAAGCCTTCAATTCACGGTGAACTTGAATATTTAGAGCATTAAGTTTTGAAGGACGATTAATCGTCAGAATCCCCACATCCCCAGTTGTATCAAGCGAAATGGTCTCGAAATTATTTGTCATAAGTGTAGAACCCTTTGCCATTCTTTCTGCCGTATCTTCCAGCGGCCACATACTGCTTAAGTAACGGACACGGGCGGTACTTAGTATCTCCTAAACCATCATGTAAGACTTCCATAATCGCTAAGCAAGTATCGAGTCCGATAAAATCAGCAAGCTCAAGTGGGCCCATCGGTTGATTTGTTCCAAGTTTCATGGCCGTGTCAATATCTTTAACTTCGGCCACGCCTTCAAATAGGGCATACACAGCTTCGTTAATCATAGGCATAAGAATACGGTTTACTGCAAAACCAGGGTAGTCCTTGGCGCGGACAAAAGTTTTCCCCATTTTTTCTGAAGTCGCTGCCACCGTATTAAAAGTTTCATCTGAAGTTTCAAGACCTCTGATACCTTCGACAAGTTTCATTACCGGGACTGGGTTCATAAAGTGCATCCCAGCTACCAAGTGCGCCCTTTTGGTAACGGCCGCGATTTCAGTAATCGATATAGAAGAAGTATTAGAAGCTAAAATGGCGTCGGCCTTAACCACTTCATCCAATTTTCTAAAAATATCAAATTTGAGTTCTTTCTTTTCAGTGGCCGCTTCAACCACTAAATCGCAATCCTTTAGATCGGCCCAGTCCATGGTTGGCCTAATCTGGCCAAAAGCCTTTTTAGCATCATCGGCCGTCCATTTCCCTTTTTCAGCACCTTTGTCTAGCTGCGTCTTAATAAAGTTATGCCCAAAATCGAGAGAATTTTTAAAAGCATCAAAAAGAATAACGTTAAAACCAGTCTGGGCAGCAACTTGCGCAATCCCTCTTCCCATTTGACCAGCACCAACAATTCCAATAAGTTGAATGTTCTTCATAGCAGGATTTTCCTTATTAATGGATGAATTTACGGGACTAAAATATCAGGGTCTGAAGAATTTGCCAAAGACCTTTATCGATTCACTCTTGCCATGAAGGTGACTCTTAGATTATAACATCGCAATATTTTTGAAAGAAAATGTTCACTTAGGAGAACCACTGTGGCTAATCACAAATCATCAGTTAAAAGAGCAAAACAAGAAAAAACTCGTCGCATGACGAACAAAACTAAGACAGCAGCATCAAGAACAGCTGTTAAAGCATTACGTGAAGCCGTTGCCAAAGGTGATGTTTCTACTGCTAAAACTCTTCTTGTTAAAGCTCAGTCTATGCTTGCTAAACTGGCCAAATCTCCAGCATTGAAGAAACAAACTGCAGCTCGCAAGACTTCTCGTCTCACTAAGCTAGTAGCTTCAATCAATAAATAATTTGCCATAAGCACTTGATTTAAACAAAATAAAGCCCAAAGTATAAAAGTACTTTGGGTTTTTTATTTTGAGTTTAACTCAGGAGCTTTAATGAAATCATTTCTTACAATTATCATTGGATCACTTTTTCTCGTATCTTGTGGTCTTCAATCTATTCCACAATCAAATAATAATGTTGAAGCCTCATGGGCCGAAGTTCTGAACCAATACAAACGCAGAACTGACCTTATTCCAAATCTAGTAAATACTGTGAAAGGTTACGCTTCTCATGAGAAAGACACTCTTGAAGGAGTTGTGGCAGCGAGAGCGAAAGCAACATCTATTAATGTTGATGCTAAAAATTTGACTCCAGAAAAAATGAAAGAGTTCCAAGATGCTCAATCAGGTGTTTCACAAGCGCTTGGAAGACTCATGATGGTTTCAGAGAAGTATCCTGATTTAAAAGCGAACCAAAACTTTCTTGGACTTCAGGCCCAGCTTGAGGGCACAGAAAATAGAATCGCAATTGCTCGTCGCCGTTACATTGAAACAGTTCAAGAATTTAACAACCTTGTGACTGTGTTTCCAACAAGCTTAACGAACTCACTCATTCACCACTTTGAGAAAAAACCTCAGTTCTCAATTTCTGAATCTGAGCAGAAGACACCAGAAGTTAAATTCTAGTGCGCTTCATTGTCTTTCTTTTCTTTTTAATTTCTCTTCAATTGCAGGCAGCAGAACTTCAGCTGCCTTCGCTTAGTTCTCCTGTCATGGACTTGGCCGGATTTTTAAGTGAAGCAGAAAGAAAAGATCTCGCTGATCTTGCTTATGAGATCAATACTCATAACGGCCCTCAAATAACAATCCTCACAGTCAATGACCTTCAGGGTTATCCGGTTGAAGAATACTCAATTCGAGTGGCAGAGAAATGGCAGCTTGGAACAAAAGATAAAGACAATGGTTTATTACTTGTTCTTGCGAAGCAAGAACGAGTCGTACGGATTGAAGTGGGCAACGGGATAGAAGGTGAAATCACTGACTATGACAGTAGCCGCTACACCAAAGAGATTTTTCCTCCGTATTTCAGACGTGGTGAATTTCACGCAGCTTTTCGCTTATATATGGAAGACGTCGCCGATAAGTTTAATATTAAACTTGAAGGTGGACACAAGGTTGTGAGACGGGCCCCACGGGTTGTGAAAACCAAAATGGGTGAATTCTTTATTATTGCCATCATTGCTGTGATCGCAATTGGTAGCTTGATTTTTAAGAACAGACCCGCTGCTCGTGGTGTTTTCACAGGTTCCGGACTTTCAATCGTTTCTCTCATCATGGGACTCCCCCTTGCGATTCTTGTTATTGTTTTCTTTGTCGGTCTCGTTCTCGGACTTGTCGGGATAGGAAATTTTATAACGGCCCTACTTATGAGCGGAGGCGGAAGTGGCCGAGGCGGTGGATATGGAGGCGGAAGCGGCGGCAGCTGGAGCGGCGGCGGTGGTGGATTTTCCGGTGGCGGATCTTCAGGGAGCTGGTAATGAAAGAAATCATCATTCAAGAAGATGTAAAACTCATCGAATCAAGACTCAAAAAGTTTGAAGAAACAACTGGCTGTGAGCTTTTATTAATTCTTGCAAGATCATCAGACGATTATCCTGCGGCAAGCTTGCGTTTTGGAATTCTCGCCGGATTCGTTCTCACTTTTATTTTTAGCTTATTTTTTGAATTTCATCATGGCTACTACTGGCCACTGTGCATGTTTATTTTTACTTTGCTGATGATTGCTTGTGGCAATTTTTCATGGGCAAAAAAACTTGCACTTAATGACAAGGAAATGGACCGTGAATGTGCTGAGAAGGCGATCGAGCTCTTTCATACTCTCGGAACAACTAAAGTGAAGCATAAAGTGACCGCCATGATTATGGCATCAGTGCTTGAAAGAAAGATCACAGTTCTCGTGGATGAAAAACTAAAACAAGAAATTACCCAGCTTGAACTTGATGAGCTCGTTGAAACGATGAGAACACATTTCAAGCAAGGCAACATGGGTCTTGGGTTTCTTAAAAGTATCGAAGAGCTTGAAGAAAAAATTCTGAAAGACTTTGGTGGAAAAGTTAGTGACCATAACCCATCAGAGCTCGTAGACCAGATTCATTTTATCTAAGTTTAAGTGGACCGAAATGTAGTCAGCCCACTTAAAATCTCTAAGACATAGTCTTGTGCTCTCGTATCAAAACTTCAACAACAGACGGATCAGACAAGGTAGAGATATCTCCAAGACCTTCATACTCTTTTGAAGCAATTTTTCTAAGAATCCTTCTCATCACTTTTCCAGAGCGTGTTTTTGGTAAACTTTTTGTTATGTGGATCGTATCTGGTGAAGCAAAGCGACCGATTTCCTTACGAACAACGTCCTTGATCGACTCGACAAACTCTGTCGTGAGTTCATGGTCTTTGTACAAAATAACATAAGCGTAAATTCCCACACCTTTGATGTCGTGTGGAACTCCGACGACAGCGGCTTCAGCGACTTCTGGGTGGAGCATGAGCGCACTTTCTATCTCAGCAGTTCCGAGTCTATGACCAGAAACATTTAAGACATCATCTATTCGACCCGTAATCCAGTAATATCCATCTTGATCTCGCTTACAACCATCTCCAGTGAAGTAGAGCCCTCGGTACTGAGTAAAATACGTTTCAACAAACCGTGCATGATCTTTATAGATAGTTCGCGCTTGTCCTGGCCATGAAGACTTGAGACACAAAGCTCCCTCTATATTATTGCCCTTCAACTCTTCCCCTGTTTCCGGTTTCACGATCACTGGCGAGACACCAAAAAATGGAAGAGTGGCAGATCCAGGTTTTGTAGGAGTGACTCCAGGAATTGGAGTAATTAAAATTCCCCCTGTTTCCGTCTGCCACCAAGTGTCTACAATATCACAGCGTTTTTCTCCAACGACATCATGATACCATTGCCAGATTTCAGGATTAATAGGCTCGCCTACAGTTCCCAAAATACGGACCGATGAACGATTGTATTTTGTTACAAAATTATCTCCGAATGTAGCGAGCGTTCTAAGCGCAGTTGGTGCTGTGTAGAAAATAGTCGCTTTAAGATCTTCAATAATTTGCCAATACCTCCCAGCATCAGGGTATGTTGGTATGGATTCAAACAAAACAGTTGTGGCCCCATTAGCGAGCGGTCCATAAACAATATAAGAATGCCCAGTAACCCAACCAATATCGGCCGTGCAAAAATAAATGTCCTCTTCGTGGCAATCGAAAACATACTTATGCGTAAAAGCAGCATAAGTTGAATATCCACCAGTGGTATGAAGAACTCCCTTAGGCCTTCCAGTTGAACCCGAAGTGTAGAGAATAAAGAGCGGATCTTCTGCATCCATCACAGCACAGGGAGCAACGGGACGGAATTTTTTTATTTCATCCTCATACGAGATATCTCGACCAGAGACCATGTTAACTTTCACTGGCGTACGGTTCACCACTAATACTTTTTCCACACAGGTAAGACTTTGAACGGCTTCATCCGTAATCATTTTTAGAGGAATTTTTTTACCTCCACGCAGTCCTTCATTGGCCGTGATGACAAATCTGCACTCCGCATCTTCAATTCTTCCCTTAAGCGACTCTGCACTAAATCCACCAAATACAACTGAATGGATCGCGCCAAGTCTTGCGCAGGCAAGAACTGAATAAACAAGCTCCGGAATCATTGGAAGATAGATACAAACTCTATCTCCTTTTTTCACTCCATGAGCTTCCATTAAATTTGTTAACCGGCAGACTTCATTAAAAACTTCTTGGTAAGTAATATGCTGATACTCTCCAGGAGCGTCCTTGGCCCAAATGATGGCAGTTTTACCACCTCTCTTCTCAAGGTGACGATCAAGACAGTTGTACGATGCGTTTAATTTTCCACCCATAAACCACGAGTGGTTCACGTCACGAAAATTTCCTGCGCTGCCTTTCTCGGGAAATTTGAACCAATCAATGTGATGAGCATGCTCGAGCCAAAACCCATCCGGATCTTTAATTGAGCGCTCGTACATCTGCTCGTATTCTTCCATGGATTTGAAATACGATTGGGCCCGGACTTCTGGCTTAACCGGAATTTTTTTTGAATCAGTCATACTCTCTCCCCAAAACTGCTCTCGAGTCTAGTCACACTGATAAGCAGTTGCGTATACGTTCATTTTGTTACCATTTGGAACTTCTTGGTTCACAAAAATTCCAGATGCGTTCAATTCTGCTGCTTGGTTAAGGGCGTGATTAATAGCAAGCTCCTTACTCCCCTTTTTGTCCTCACCAACAACTTTCCCAACGACTCTGCAGTCAGTTGGTTTATTTGGAAAGACTTCAAGACTCTTTGCTTTTTCACTCAAAATACCAGGGTTCGAAGAACATGAGGCAAGTATAAGCATGGAAAATAAGTACTTCATTATCGCTCCTATCAAAATTTGTTTTATAATCATAATATACACCCCAAGGGATGGGCCATGAAAGCATTATTACTGACTCTACTACTCTTCTACTCTTGTAAACAGAGCGCTACTCTCACAAAGGGTTCTGTGGGCCTGCAAATTAGCCCAGTGACGATGGGAATTTCTCACCTGAATGAAATTGTTTGGAACATTGGCCCGAAAAAAGAGGCGCAAATCAGTCAAAGCTTCAACTTTATTGTCGATATGCCTAAGATTGATCAAGATGATCTCGAGTATATGATTAAAGAAAGAGGTGTGGATTCTTGGATTGTAAGAATGATTGTCCTGAGAAATTCACAGACGCAAGATCTGGGCTCTCTTTACACAATGTTTAAACCGAGAAGGATTGCGCGAGGAAATGAATCCAGTGGTGCACCGACCAGCGTATCAATTAAAGTTTTCTACGCAGCTGCATACGCTTCAGAGAGGTTCAGGTCACTATCTTGTCCAACATTTGGACACAACAAAAGAATTTCATCCATGGAAATCAAAGGAAGTGACGATGAGTTTTCCTTAAGCGTTGACCAGAAAAATCCATACGGGGAAAAAAGTCATCAGGTAGAACTCACACCAACTTCATTCAATGGCGGAAATTCGCTTGTTGGTGAATATTTTTTAGAGATCGCACCGTATAACTCCCTCACCCGCACTATCTACTCCACATTCAAAAGAATTCCTATGTCGATTATTGTCAATCAAGAAGAGAATGTGAGTGTTCCAGGCTGCGAGGGAGTACACGAAGAATTTCAGTAAATAAAATTAACGGTTACGAACTTCAATACAGCTCATCCCAGTCTGACCGCGTCTTCTCGTTTCATACATACAACGACGTAGAACTTCTCTGCATGTTCCTGTTCTGTAATCTGCAGGCCCATAGAAATGAGCAATCGCACGATTGTAACGGTCAACGGCCACAACGTGACATGACTGAGGGTATCTTTGGGCCAAAGCAGGCAAAGCGGATAGTATGCATACTAATGCCAATAAAGTTTTTTTCATTTTCACTCCTTAAAAAGTCTTCCTTAAGTAGAGCTCCCAGGTCACGCTTCTTCAACTTTTAAAACATAACATCTCAGTACCTCAAGTGGTGTCTTTTTGACCTGCT
>JACCDH010576908.1_pt1 | contig 65338 bp, 61 predicted proteins | sample 7442481 | NCBI WGS metagenome assembly JACCDH01 (sample SAMN15323433, study PRJNA562643) | freshwater metagenome | isolation source: river surface water | place: USA:Blue River Watershed | collected 2017-08-15 | reverse complement strand
GAACCGATTACTAGCAAAAACGTAATTATATCCTGCAGTTTTTGTTGTTTTCTGAGAACAATTGCAATGGATGCAAATCCAATTAATAAAAATGATAAAGCGTTTACAGAATCCATCTTGTCTAATTTTTTTTCAAAGATACACGATTTTATTTACCATGGTATATTTATTTTAGAATTTTACTTTTTTTCAAGCGATAAATTCTAAAATTAAAGTGTTTTATTAAGAAGATTCAGTTCTCCTAATTTATGAAAATATGGATTTCTAAGGTGTTCTTCTAGCAGCATCAAATGTTGAATTCGGTGACAATCTGTTGCAGCAAAATCAACCAAGCCTTCATCGATTAATAGTTCTGCTTGTTTTTTGACACTTTGACCATAATGCCCAGTAAGCGAATTCAAATTTAATTGTATTGCGACTCCTTTTTCTTTGAAATAAACTGCTTTATCTACAGAACCATGATAATATGGATAGCGTTCGAAATGCGCCAAAATAGGTTTGTAACCAGCGGTTTGCATTTCGAAAAATAACTGATCTTCAAATTCTGGTTTGGAATGAAAGGAAAATTCCACTAATACATATTCCTGAAAAGAAAGCACTGATCTGTTTCGAATCTTTTCAACGAGCGTTTCATCGAAGTAATATTCAGCTGCTGCTTCGATTTCAATGGATAAACCAAGTGATTTAGCAGTTTCTTGTACCTTAGTTAATCCACCAAGTATTGATTCTGGACCATTGGGATAGACCTCGTTCATGATATGAGGCGTCGTAATCACTTTTTTAAAGCCTAGACTTTCAAATTTAGCCAACATCGCAATGGTTTCATCCATTGTTCTTGCACCATCATCAATTCCTGGAATCAAATGGCTGTGCATATCGTTTCCAATGATAGATAAATCGAATGGTTCTAGAATTTGTTTTTTGCCTGAAAAAAGCGATGAGAAAATTCCCATAATTAACGATCCTGATACATTTGAAGGTAATAATCCTGGTATGAACCTGAGGTCACTTTTTGCACCCAATCTTCATTGTTCAAGTACCAATCAACCGTTTTGTCTAAACCTTCTTCGAAGGTGATTGAAGGTGTCCAACCCAATTCAGTTTCCAATTTTGTTGCATCAATTGCATAACGCAAATCATGTCCTTTGCGATCTGTAACGTATGTAATTAATTCTTCCGATTCACCTTCAGATCGACCTAATTTTTGATCCATCATTTTACAAAGGAAACGAACCAATTCAATGTTTGTCCATTCATTTAAACCACCAACGTTGTAGGATTCACCAATTCTTCCTTTATGAAAAATCGTATCAATTGCTCGCGCGTGATCTTCAACCCACAACCAATCCCGAATATTTTCACCCTTTCCATAAACCGGAAGTGGCTTTTTATTAACGATGTTATGAATCATCAAGGGAATTAATTTCTCTGGAAAATGGTGGCTGCCATAATTATTCGAACAATTCGACATTTTAATTGGTAAACCGTAAGTATGATAAAACGCAGAAACGAAATGATCTGAAGATGCTTTTGAAGCCGAGTAAGGACTTCTTGGATCATAAGGTGTTGTTTCCATGAACAAGCCTTCTTCACCTAAACTTCCATACACCTCATCGGTAGAAACATGGTGAAAAACATGTTCTCCTTCTTTCCATGCATCTTTTGCAGCTTGCAATAAATTTACAGTTCCAACAACATTTGTCATCACAAAATCCATTGGTCCTTCGATTGAACGATCAACATGCGATTCTGCCGCCAAGTGAATAACATCAGAAATTTGGAATTTTTCAAAAACAGAACGAACATCAGTCACTGATACAATGTCTCCTTTAACGAAAACATAATTTCCAGCTTGTTCTACATCTTTTAAATTCTCTAAATTACCAGCATACGTCAATTTATCGAAATTCACGATTTGACAATCTGGGTATTTATTGACAAATAAACGTACAACATGAGAACCAATAAAACCAGCTCCTCCAGTAACTAAAATTCGTTTTTTAAATTCCATAATTTGAAATTACAATGACCAATATTCTAAGTCATTAATTTGACCTTTGAAAATACCTTTCACGTCAACAAATAAACCTTTTCCATCTTTTAACAGATCTTTAAAGTTTGATTCGTTCATGTTTTTGTATTCTTTATGATTTACCGCTACAATGATTGCATCGTAATCCGAAGATGGTTTTTCAATTAAACCAATTCCATATTCATGCACCATTTCTTCTGATGAAGCATGTGGATCTATTAAATCAACATGAACTGAAAAAGAAACCAACTCATTTACAACATCAATCACTTTAGAGTTTCTGATATCGCTCACATCTTCTTTAAACGTCGCTCCCATCACAAGAACTTTCGCGTCTTGAATGTGTTTTCCTTGTGCAATAATTCGTTTTACAGCTTGTTTCGCGATGTATCCACCCATTGAATCATTTACATAACGTCCGCTTGTAATCACTTTTGAATGATAACCAGCCTGTTGCGCTTTGTGTGTCAAATAATATGGATCAACACCAATACAATGTCCACCAACCAAACCTGGAGAAAACTTTAGGAAATTCCATTTTGTTCCAGCTGCTTCAAGCACATCAAATGTATTGATCCTTAATTTATTGAAAATAATAGACAATTCGTTCATCAATGCAATGTTCAAATCGCGCTGTGTATTTTCGATGATTTTTGCTGCTTCCGCTACTTTAATTGTTGTAGCACGATGTACACCAGCTCCAACAACTAATTCGTATGTTTTTGCAATTTGATCTAAGGATTCATCACAACATCCAGAAACAACTTTGACTACATTTTGTAAAGTATGTTCTTTGTCTCCTGGATTGATGCGTTCTGGAGAATAACCAACTTTGAAATCGTCCATAAATTTCAATCCAGATTCTGCTTCCAAAACAGGAATACAATCCTCTTCTGTACAACCCGGATAAACAGTCGATTCAAATACAACGTAATCTCCTTTTTTCAATACTTTTCCAACTGTACCACTTGCACCTAACAAGGGCTTCAAGTTTGGTAAATTCGCATCGTCAATTGGAGTTGGCACAGCAACGATAAAAAACTGAACATCTTTTAAATCATTGATATCTGCTGAAAAGGTAATATCACAACCATCAAAAGCACTTGCATCAAGTTCGTTACTTGGGTCGATTTTGTTTTTCATTAAATCAACACGTTCAGGATTAATGTCAAAACCTACCACTTTAATTTTTCGTGCAAATTCTAAGGCAATTGGTAAACCAACATATCCTAAACCAATAACTGCAAGTTTTGCTTCTTTCGCAAGAAGTCTATTGTAAATTGAATTGCTCATTGCGTACTTTATAAATTCGTTCAATAATTTCAACCACTTTTAATCCTTCAAGCGCATTTGTAGTAGCGGAAGTTCTTCCTTTAAGTGTGTCGATTACATTTTTGATAACGTAGTTGTGGTTTGCAGCAGAACCTTTATAGGCTCCGTAATCATTTCCAGGATTTGTTGGCGCTAATATAGGCATTTCATAATTTGTAATGTTACAAACTTCGACTTCATTCATGTATTGACCGCCAATTTTAACACTTCCTTTTTCACCAATAATTGTGATTGAGCTTTCTAAATTTTGGTTCGCAACCGCTGTAGAATAGTTAATACATCCCATTCCACCGTTGATAAAATCGAAACTTACAAAACCAGAATCTTCAAAATCAGTTGAATCTTTGTGCGTAAAATCAGCAAATTTTCCTTGAATATTATCAATATCTCCAAACAACCAATACATGATATCGATGAAATGCGAAAATTGCGTAAACAAAGTTCCTCCATCCAAATCTTCAGTTCCTTTCCACCCACCTTTTTTGTAATAACGGTCATCTCGGTTCCAATAACAATTCAATTGAACCATGAAAATCTTGCCCAATTTACCAGTTTCTACAACCGACTTAATCCATTCAGATGGCGGAGAATACCTGTTTTGCATCACACAAAACACTTGACGTGAAACTTGCAGGGATTTAAAAATCATCTTTTCACATGCATCTTTTGTCAAACCCATTGGTTTCTCACATACAACATGTTTTTTTGCTTCAAGCGCAGCTAAACTTTGTGTTGCATGAAATCCGTTAGGTGTACAAACATTAACAACATCAAATTCTAATCCTGATGCTAATAAATCTTCAATTGTATTGAAAAAAGGAACATTGAAGTCAACCGCATCACATTCTTCTGCTGAACGAACGTCAACCATTGCTACCAATTCTCCCTCTGATTCTCTTCGAATCATTTCTGCATGTCGTTTGCCAATATGACCAGCACCGACAACTGCAAATTTCACTTTTTGATCTTCTGTGACCATCTTTTTTTGTATTGTAAGTAATGTAGATTACTTAATTCTAGTTACTTTATTATTCTCTAATTTATATTCTTGAGCGCTTTCTGGGCAAATTGCCAACCCATTCGCATCAAATTCCAAGCGATGGCCATATTCACTCATCCATCCAATTTGACGTGCTGGATTTCCAACAACTAATGCAAACGCTGGAATTGTTTTTGTGACAACTGCTCCGGCTCCAATAAATGCATATTCACCAATATCATGTCCACAAACAATTGTTGCATTTGCGCCAATACTTGCACCTTTTTTTACAACCGTTTTTGAATACTGATCTCTACGATTTACACCACTTCTTGGATTTGTGACATTCGTAAACACCATTGAAGGGCCAAGAAAAACATCATCCTCACATTCAACTCCCGTATAAAGCGAAACGTTATTTTGGATTTTTACATTATTCCCCAACTTAACTTCCGGTGAAACCACAACATTTTGTCCAATATTGCAGCGTTCTCCAATTGTACAATTCGGCATAACATGCGAGAAGTGCCAAATTTTCGTTCCTTCTCCAATAACACAGCCTTCATCAATAACAGCTGTTTCGTGTGCAAAATAACTCATTAGCGAATAATGTATTTGTCGAAATCTTTATGGTCTGTTTGATTCAATTCTTCCTCAGTCAGACTTTTAAAATATTCATACGTAATTTTTAATCCTTCCGCACGATCAACTTTTGGCTCCCAATTCAATAATTGACGCGCTTTTGTAATATCGGGTTGACGTTGTTTTGGATCATCAACAGGTAAATCTTTGTAAATCACCTTTTGATCTGTCCCTGTTAATTTGATAATTTCCTCTGCAAAGTCTTTGATTGAAATCTCAGATGGATTCCCTATGTTCACTGGGAAAGCGTAATCACTGTGCAACAAACGAACAATTCCTTCTACTAAGTCATCGACATAACAGAACGAACGTGTTTGTGAACCATCACCAAAAATAGTTAAGTCTTCTCCTCTTAATGCCTGACCAATAAACGCAGGTAAAACACGTCCATCATTCAAACGCATTTTTGGTCCATACGTATTGAAAATACGAACAATACGAGTTTCAATCCCATGGAAATTATGGTATGCCATTGTAATCGCTTCTTGGAAACGTTTTGCTTCGTCGTAAACGCCACGTGGTCCAACTGGATTTACATTCCCCCAATAATCTTCCGTTTGCGGATGAACTGTAGGATCTCCATAAACTTCCGAAGTTGAAGCAATCAACACTCTCGCTCCTTTTGCTTTTGCCAATCCTAAACAATTATGAATTCCCAATGAACCAACTTTCAAAGTTTGGATTGGAATTTTCAAATAATCAATTGGACTTGCTGGTGAAGCAAAATGAAGTATATAATCTAAGTTTCCAGCGACATGAATAAACTTAGAAACATCGTGGTTATAAAACTCAAAATTCTCTAATTTGAACAAGTGTTCGATGTTTTTCAATCTCCCTGTGATCAAATTATCCATTCCAATTACATGGTAACCATCTTTGATAAATCGATCACATAAATGTGAACCAAGAAATCCTGCTGCACCGGTAATTAATATTCTTTTGCGTTCGCTCATCTGTCGTTATTTATCAATTGCTGTTCGTCCAATTGAACTGTAATAAAATCCTTTTTCATTCATTTCCTGAACTTCGAATAAATTTCGTCCATCGAAAATCACTTTGTCTTTCAATAAACTACCAATTCGATCAAAATCCGGGTTTCTAAAAATTCCCCACTCCGTACAAATCAACAAAGCATCGGCATTTTCTAATGTTGCGTACTCGTTTTCAGCGTAGGTAATTTTATCACCGATTAATCCTTGAACATTTTTCATCGCTTCAGGATCGTAGGCACTAATTGTTGCGCCAGCGTTTACCAAGGCATCAATCATGTACAAAGCAGGTGCTTCGCGAATATCATCTGTATCAGGCTTGAATGCTAATCCCCACAAAGCAATTTTCTTTCCATTCAAATCACCTCGGAAGAAGTTCAACATTTTAGGGAATAGAACTGTTTTTTGCTCTTCGTTCACATTCATTACTGCTTTAAGAATTTCAAATGAAAAACCGTTTTCATTTCCAGAATTCACCAAAGCTTGAACATCTTTCGGGAAACATGATCCACCGTATCCGATTCCTGGGAATAGGAAACGCTTTCCAATACGATCATCCGATCCAATTCCAATGCGCACTTTGTCGACATCTGCGCCAACCAACTCACAGAAATTAGCAATTTCATTCATGAATGTTATCTTCGTAGCTAAGAATGAATTAGCAGCATATTTTGTTAATTCTGCCGACTTTTCATCCATGAAGATAATTGGATTTCCCTGACGAACAAACGGTTTATACAACTGTTCCATTATTTTTTCAGCTCGCTCGGATGACGTTCCAATCACCACGCGATCTGGCTTCATGAAATCATCCACAGCAAATCCTTCACGTAAAAATTCAGGATTTGAAACAACATCAAAATCAACAGTTGCATTCTTTGCAATTGCCGCGTGAACTTTTTCCGCTGTACCAACAGGAACAGTACTTTTATCAACAATCACTTTATAATCTGTAAGAATTTTGCCTAAATCATCAGCAACTCCCAAGATGTATCTTAAATCCGCAGAACCATCTTCACCTGGAGGCGTCGGTAATGCTAAAAAGATAATTTCAGCATCTTTGATTCCTTCCTCCAAATTTGTCGTAAATGAAAGTCGATTTGCCTTAATATTTCGTTCGAACAAGACATCTAAATGTGGCTCATAAATTGGAATTTCGCCATTACGCATGCGTTCAACCTTCTTTGCATCAATATCAACACAAACAACTTGATTCCCTGTTTCTGCAAAACAAGTCCCGGTTACTAAGCCAACATATCCTGTTCCTACAACTGCTATTTTCTTCATACTCACAATTCGTAATTTCGAATTTGTAATTTCTTTTTAATTTTTCTCAATGTACTCCTTTACAGCAGCGCAAATATGATCCAATTGATCTTGTTCCATTTCTGTGTGAATTGGCAAGGAAATAACGCGTTCTGTTAACCAATCAGTTATAGGTAAAACCGTATTTTCACTTCCAAATGCTGAGAACATTTTTTGTTTATGCGCCGGAACTGGATAATATATCATCGAAGGAACATCTTTCGTTGCAAGGAAAGCATTCAATTCATCACGATCGATTCCTTCCAAAGTCATTGTATATTGGTGAAACACGTGTTTCGATTCTTTACCACGAACTGGTGTTTTAATTTGCGGAAACTGCGCAAAGAAATTGTCATAATGATCTGCTACTTTTCTTCTAGCGTCAATGTATGCATCCAATTCAGGTAATTTTATTCTCAAAACTGCTGCTTGAATTGAATCCAATCGCGAGTTACATCCAACTACATCATGATAATAACGCTTGCTTTGACCATGATTCGCAATCATACGCATTTGTGCTGCCAATTCATCATTGTTCGTACAAATAGCTCCACCATCTCCGTAACAACCTAAGTTTTTTGACGGGAAAAATGATGTACATCCAATATCGCCGATTGTTCCTGTTTTTGAAACAGAACCGTTTGAATGGTAATAATCGCTCCCAATTGCTTGAGCGTTATCTTCAACAACAAATAATTTGTGTTTGCTAGCAATTTCCATAATTGCATCCATATTCGCTGCTTGTCCATACAAATGTACTGGAACAATAGCTTTCGTTTTTGAGGTGATTGCTGCTTCAATTTGTGATGGATCAATACAAAATGTGTCTTTATCAACTTCAACAAAAACAGGTTTCAAACCAAGCAAAGCCATAACTTCGGTCGTTGCAATGTAGGTAAATGAAGGTGTGATCACCTCATCTCCTGGTTTCAAACCCAATGCCATCAAGGCAATTTGCAAAGCATCAGTACCATTCGCACAAGGAATTACATGCTTCACATTCAAATAGTTTTCTAATTCAGCTTGAAAATTGGTAACCTCCGGCCCATTGATAAATTGCGCGTTTTCAATCACATTTAAAATTGCTGAATCTATCGCTGGTTTAATCTTTTGATATTGCGACATTAAGTCGACCATTTGTATTTTTTTCATCCAATGATGGTATTAACGAATATAAGGCGATAAAGATAAATAAATCGATTGAGATGCATCTGAAAACGCTGTTTTTTTTCACTAATTTCAACTTGATTTAATTGAGATTTTATACGATTTGAACAAAAAGAGTGTTTTGAACAATAAATGATTCATACATTTCACATTTTTTAGGAGTGAATCATTGAAAATGACATTACTTTTGAGCACATGAAAAATTGCAAGCTACTTTTCTTTTTTATTTTCACATCGACGGCACTATTTAGTCAACGAAATGTGAAAGATTCAGTGATTGGAACGCCATTAATCGGTGTTCATTATGGAGGAAATTGGACCCAAGGTGATTTGGCTGATCGTTATGGCTATTTGAATCATGTTGGAATTATGGCTGGCTACAAAACGAACAAAAACTGGTATTGGGCTTTCGATGGAAACTTCATGTTTGGCAACCAAATCCGAATGACTGGGATTTTTGATCATTTGGTCGATTCTTATGGGAATATTACAGATATCAACGGTGATATCGCGAAAGTTTTAGTGTACGCGAGAGGATTCAATGCGAATGTTTCAATCGGAAAAGTATTTCCTGTTTTAAGTCCAAATAAAAATTCAGGAATTATGGTAAATATTGGAGCTGGATATTTGCTTCACAAAATGAAAATTGAAACACAAGACCAGGTAATTCCTCAACTTGAATTGAATTACAGACGTGGTTATGATCGTTTGACTGTTGGACCAAATCTGCATCAATTTGTTGGTTACACGTTTTTGTCAAATGGCGGTTTTTATAATTTCTATGGTGGTTTTTACGCGCAGGAAGGATTCACAAAAAACCAACGTACCATTTTTTATGACCAACCCAACACACCAGTTCCAACAAATACGCGCTTAGATATTCAAATTGGATTTAGAGTTGGTTGGTACATTCCATTCTACAAAAGAATGCCTAAAGATTATTACATCGACTGATGCATTTTTTGTACAATACAGGAATTCATTTGTACGAACTAGCCATTCGTACTGCGGCGCTTTTCAATCCAAAAGCAAAAAGCTGGGTTGAAGGTCGAAAAAACTATTTTCAACAATTACCAGTTGTTCCGAGTGACCGAAAAGTAATTTGGTTTCATTGCGCTTCTTTAGGTGAATTTGACATGGCTTTGCCAGTGATGAACTTAATGAAAGAGAAACATCCATCTATTTTTCTACTTGTCACATTTTTTTCTCCTTCTGGAATGGAACATTATCACAAACGCAAACACCAAGTAGATTTAGCCGTTTATTTACCAAGCGATAAGCCATCCAATGCACAAAAATTCATTGCTCATTTTCAACCTGACAAAGTTTTCTTTGTGAAGTATGAATTTTGGTCAAACTACATTTTCGAAGCAAAAAAACAGAATGTGCAAGTCTTTTCGTTGTGCTCGATTTTCAGAGAAGATCATCGTTTCTTCAAATGGTACGGCGGATTTTTCAGAAGAACATTGCACGAAGTTGATTTCTTTTATACCCAAAATGAAACATCCACTTTACTTTTAGCGGACATTGGAATCACTAATTTCATGACAGCGGGTGATACGCGATTTGATCGCGTTATCGAAAACAAACAAGCACTTGAACAAAATCCACGAATTGAAACATTTTTGAATGGAGAAAAAGCCATTATCATTGGTAGTTCCTGGCCAGAAGACGAAGCAATTGTCATCCCATTCATTCTTCAAAATCCGAACAAGAAATTCATAATTGCACCTCACAACATTGATGAAACACATGTCAATTCAATTGAAGCTAAATTGCCGCATTTAACAGAACGATTTACAGAAAATAATGTTGGTAAAAATGTACTTATTCTGAACACAATTGGACATTTAGCAAGTGCCTATTCTTACGGAGAAATCGCTTATGTTGGTGGCGGTTTTAGTGGAAACTTACACAACATTTTGGAACCAGCTGTTTTCGGTTTGCCTGTTCTATTCGGTCCAAAATTCAAACGCTTTCCTGAGGCTAGTCAATTTATCCATCAAGGTCTTGGATTTTCAGTAAAAACAAGCGAAGAATTTTCTTCAACGATTGAAACTATTTACCGCAATCTTATTGCTATTTCTGAAAAAACGACTAGAACTGTAGAAAAAAATGCTGGAGCTTCTGTAAAAATTTTAGCGCACCTCGAACAACATTACGGACTTTAATCATTGGCCATTCCAATCCAAAACACGCATTTCATGCTTCGCTTTTTTGTTGTAATTGAGTTGAATTTCACGAATTAATTGTTCGATAGTTTCCCATTTCAAAGATCGATTCGGAACAACTGCAATTACTTCGCGTGCTGGAACTAAATTCATTCCATTCGATATTGATTTTAATTGTTTTCGTTGATTTTCCTGTAGATGATAAAATTCGGGAACCAATGAATATCCGCCGTTCATGTCCACCATTTTCAATAATAATTCCAAATTTCCACCTTCATAATTCCACGCATCAATTTCTTGATCTTCTTTCAACTGACAAAATTGAATCATCTGTGTCCTCAAACAATTCCCTCTACTGAGCAACCATGGGTGCAATTCACTTAAATCTTCTACCGAAATTTGAGATTTTTCAAGACTTGGAATATACGCCAATATTTCTTCTTTGAATAAGGGAATTGTGCGCAATCGATTGTCATGAAATGGTCCTGCTAAAATTGCCATATCCAATTCCTTTCGATCCATTGCAACAATCAATTCTTCTGTTTTCAACTCTTCGATAATCAACTGAATGTTCCCAATTCGCTCTTGCCACTTTTGAAACATATCAGGAACTAAATACGAAGCAATAGTGGGGATAACGCCGATTTTAATAATTTCCTTGTAATTTCCCTTCATTCGTTCCAACAAATGGTCAATCTTACTCGTTTCATTAACAACTTCGCGAATTATTGGTAGCAACGATTTTCCAAAAGGGGTTAATTCAATTGGATTTCTTGAACGATCAAAAATCGGATGCCCAAGCACATCTTCTGCTTTTTTTACTTGCATTGAAAGTGTTGGCTGTGTAACAAAACATCGCTCACTTGCGCGTTGGAATTGCAATTCTTCACTGAGAACTACGATATAATGCATTTGTTGAATCGAAAGCATATAGAAATTATTTATGCAAATATAAAACATATCGATAATTCTAATACAACTTCCGCCCTAACTTTGTCTCAAGAAAAAAACAGAAAATGACAGCTCAACAACATTCATATACTGCGAAACTGAATATTTTATTAGCTAGCTACGAATTGCATTATCAAAATTTAAGATCATTACATTGGAACGTGAAGGGGAACAACTTTTTTGAACTTCATCTCAAATACGAAGAGTTATATACTCGAACACAAATCATTATTGATGAAGTTGCGGAACGCATATTGACTTTAGGAACAACTCCCCTTTCCCGTTTCAGTGATTATTTAAATCACAGTGTCATTCCAGAAAATGAGCTAATTACCGATGGTAAAAAAGGAATGAATTATATCCTGGAAGCACAAAAATCCTTACTTCACATTGAACGCATGATTTTAAGTCAAGCAAGTGAAAGCGAAGATGAAGGAACCGCAGCATTAATGAGCGATTTGGTGCGTGAAAAAGAAAAAACCAACTGGATGTTCGCAGCATGGTTGGGATAAAAAAATGTAAGAAAATTGCATTCAGAAGAACCTAAAAAGCGTAAATTTGTTAAGTAAAATAAACACAAACAATCAAAAATAAAATGGGAGTATTAGTAGGAAAAAAAGCGCCGTCATTTAAGGCTGCAGCTGTAGTAAACGGATTCGAAATCGTAAACGATTTTTCATTGGATCAATATTTAGGAAAAAACCATGTATTATTTTTCTTCTATCCGAAAGATTTTACATTCGTTTGTCCTTCTGAATTACACGCGTTTCAAGCGAAATTAGGTGAATTCGAAGCACGTGGAGTGAAAGTTGTTGCTTGTTCAACAGATACAGAAGAATCACATTGGGGATGGTTACAAGTTCCAAAAAACAAAGGTGGAATCGAAGGTGTTAAATATCCAATCGTAGCAGATACATCAAAAACAATCTCTGAAGCATTTGGAGTATTGGCTGGAGAATACGAATACGATATGGAAGGTAATTTGGCTGCAACAGGTCCAATGATTGCTTACCGTGGATTATTCTTAATTGACAAAGAAGGAACTGTGATGCACCAATTGGTTAACATGTTCCCATTAGGAAGAAACGTTGACGAAGCTTTACGTATGGTTGATGCCTTGCAATTCTTTGAAGAAAACGGAGAAGTTTGTCCTGCAAACTGGCAAAAAGGTGACGATGGAATGAAGGCAAGTTTCGACGGAGTTGCTGATTATTTATCTGCTCACTAAGATATTTTTTTAGATTTTTTAAAAACCGTTCAATTCATGTTGAACGGTTTTTTTATTTTTGAGTATGCGACTGATATTGCTTACTCTACTTATTGGATTTAAATTAAGTGCCATTGCGCAAATGGACACTCTGCAAGTGCGCTTTCTTTACGGTTCAAAACCACGTCCTGAACACAAAAAAGAACAAAAAATTTGGTTTGGAGGAATGCTTGGCGGTCATGTTGGAATTCGCTACAACGACACTTGCTATCTGAGCTTTTTTTACGAAGGACGTGTTCACATTTTTCAGCACAAAAATTCAAAAAACGGAAAGTATGATTTTCAATCTGTTGATGAATTCAATCACATCATGGACAAAGATGTGGATAGTGTGAAAACGCTCGTGATTTACATCCCTATTTCGCACGACAAACGATTGAAATTCGACAGTATTTGTGCTAGTTACGTAAAACAAACACCCTACGATTATGCATTTTTTGGGTACCGCTGTGGTTCTTCAACGTATGAAATTTTAGCACAATTGGATATTTTAAAGACCTACAAACCTGGTAAAACATGGCGTAAGTTTTTCTATCCTAAATTGGTTCGAAGAAAATTAATTCACCAAGCCAAAGAACACAATTGGCGACGCGAAAAGCACAAAGGAACACATAAGCGACTTTGGGAAAAAGATTAATTAAACAATTTCACCTGTTTCAATGTAGTCCAAGTCCTTGCCAAAGGTTTCTTTTAATCGTGAAATACTGAATAAGGCTAATAGCAAAAAGAAAATGCCAACTGCGAAAGCTGCGATGCCATCTGATAATCCTTGAGCGACCAACAAGCCAAAGAAAAGGGTAATAATATTGACAGAACCTCTTACGAAATTAGGAATCGTATTTGCCGCTGTTGAGCGAATGTTGGTTCCAAATTGTTCCGCTGCGATTGTCACAAAAATAGCCCAATATCCTGTTCCTGTCCCCAATAAAAAACACAAGAAATAATAGGTAGACAAAGTCACATCTTTCAAAACAAAGAGGAAAACAAATGTAATTACCGCCGTAAAAAGCAAATAAAGATAAACCACCATTTTTCTACTTTTCAAGATTTGGCTCAAGATTCCCGACAATAAATCTCCGAATGACAAACCAATATAAGCGTACATCACAGCTGTTCCATTAACAACATTATCAACTCCCAACCAAGGACCAAAATTATCTTTCGAATTCATAATCAACAAACCGATCACATACCAAATTGGAATTCCAATTACAACACAATGTAAGTACTTAACCAAATTGGCTTTATTACCAAAAATCAACTTCAAATCACCTTTGCGTATAGAAGAATCGTGTTTCAAATCTTTAAAGAAATCTGATTCCATCGTGCCAACCCTTAAGAGTAAAAGAACAATCCCCATTAAGCCTCCGATGATATATGCAACTTGCCAATTCGCGAAATGTATTCCAGTAAAGGCATTTAAAAAGTCACCAATTGCTTCGCCTTTCGACCCAACCAAAGAGGCAACAACAGCTCCAAGTGCTCCAAACGTCACGATAATCATAGTACCGTAACCACGTTTTTCCTTCGACATCATTTCAGAAACAAGGGTGATTCCAGCTCCTAATTCACCAGCAAGACCAATTCCAGCAATTATACGAATTAGCGCATACGTTGAAACATCCGTCACAAAGGCATTGGCTAAGTTTGCCACAGAATACAACAAAATGGATCCAAAAAGCACTTTCAACCGACCTTTCTTATCACCTAAAATCCCCCAAAGTAAGCCACCAATCAACATTCCAAGCATTTGCATATTGAACAAAAACTTCCCAGTTGAGGCAATTGATGCTTCCGAAGCTCCGTGCATAATTTGCGTCAAACTCTCAGCTTTTACAACACCAAACAGCACTAAATCATAAATATCAACAAAGTAACCCAAGGCTGCAACAATCAATATTAGTGCGATTTGACGATTTTTCTTTTGATTTTTAGTAGCATTCATACAGCTAAAATAATTGAAAACTTTTAAGAACAAATGAAATCCCTTTCAACAATCAAACTTCACAATGAAATCAGTATCTTCGTATTCGATGAATATGGATGAAATATACATGCAGCGCTGCATAGATTTAGCGAGATTAGGACACTTAACTGTTGCACCTAATCCAATGGTTGGCGCTGTAATTGTTCATAACAACAAAATCATTGGTGAAGGATTTCATCAAAAATATGGTGAAGCGCATGCAGAAGTCAATGCAATTCGTTCCGTTAAACATCCAGAATTATTAAGCGAAGCAACCATTTATGTTTCCTTGGAACCATGTGCGCATCATGGAAAAACACCACCTTGTTCGGATTTAATCGTTGAAAACAAACTAAAACGTGTTGTGATTGGATGCAAAGATTCTTTTTCAAAAGTCAGTGGAAAAGGAATTGACAAACTTAAAAAAGCTGGAATCGAGGTTGAAGTTGGTGTGTTAGAATCCCAATGTCGTGATTTGAACAAACGCTTTTTCACCTTTCACGAACGACAACGACCATATGTAATTTTAAAATGGGCACAATCAAAAGACGGTTATTTAGATAAATTGCGTCAGTCAGACGAAGTTGGCGTAAATTGGATTTCGGCACCAGAAACAAAAGCCTTGGTTCACAAATGGCGCGCAGAAGAACAAAGTATTTTAGTTGGACGTAAAACCGTTCAAAATGACGATCCTTCTTTAACTGTTCGTGAATTCAGCGGCAATAATCCAACGCGCATTATCATCGACAGTCAATTACAGTTATCATCAGATGCCAACATTTTTTCGGATGAAGCTCCAACAATAATTTTCAATCGTGTGAAAAACGAAGTCAAAAACAACATTGAGTGGATTCGCATTGCAGAAACCAATACGCGATTGATTTTAGACGAACTTTACAAACGAAACATCTTATCCGTATTTGTAGAAGGCGGAAGTAGAACTTTGCAATACTTTATTTTCGACAATGTTTGGGATGAAGCACGTATCATTGTTGGAAATTCAATTTTCGGAGAAGGTACAAAAGCGCCAATCATCAGCAAAGTTCCAACTTACAGTTATTCTTTTTCAAGCGATACTATTCACCATTATTTCAGAAAATGATTCCATTAATCATCAGTATTCTTTGTTCAAGTGTCATTTTTGTCATTTTCAAACTCTTCCCGAAATACGGCATTAATACATTTCACGCCATTGTTTTTAATTATTTCACTGCATTCACTTGTGGAATTTTGTTGTTTGGAAAAGATTGGAATCCAAAAGCACTTGAAACCGGTAACTGGCCTTATTTCGCAGTTTTATCCGCCATTTTATTTATTTCACTGTTCATTGTAATGGGAATAAGTTCTCAACGAAATGGAGTTGCTTTGACATCCATTGCTGGTAAAATGAGCATGGGATTATCGATGTTATTCATGATTGGCTTATATAGTGAACCTTTATCCTTTTTGAAAATTATTGGAATTCTTTTGGCGTTTTTAGGCGTTTTTCTTGTGTCTTTTGCAAAATCGACCGATGAAAAAAGTTCTAATTCGATTTGGTTATTGGTTCTCTTATTTGTTGGAAGTGCAATTTTAGACGTGGTTTTGAATTACGTTCAAAAATATGAATTTGAACACATTCCTGCCTCGCTGTTTTCTGCTTTCGGGTTTGGATTAGCAGGAATCATTGGCTTGAGCATTTTAATTGTTCAAATTGCTCGTAAAAAAGCAACTTTTGAATTGAAGAACATCTTTGCTGGAATAGTTTTGGGCATACCAAATTACTTTTCGATTTACTTGTTAATTCTTTCCTATAAATCAACTGGTTGGACAGATTCGACTGTATTAGCAATAATGAATGTTTCAACTGTTTTAATCTCAGCTGTTATTGGATTTATCGCTTTTCGGGAAAATGTTACCTTTCAAAAAATTATAGGTTTGCTTGCAGCTGTGAGCGCCATTATATTACTTTATTTCGCAAATCTTAATTAAAAACAGATGAAAATTTATCCATTAAACACAGGTAATTTTAAGTTAGACGGTGGAGCAATGTTTGGAGTTGTACCGAAAACAATGTGGTCAAAAACGAATCCTGCCGATCAAAACAACATGTGTGATTGGTCGATGCGCAGCATGTTGATTGAAGATGGAGATCGTTTGATTTTAATTGATGCAGGAATTGGGGATAAGCAATCAGAAAAGTTCTTTTCACACTATTATTTGTTTGGAGATGACAGTTTACAAGGTAACTTAAAAGCATTGGGCTTTTCACCAGACGATATTACGGATGTTTTTTTGACACACTTACATTTTGATCATTGCGGTGGGGCTATTCGTTGGAACAAGGATCGAACTGGATTTGAGCCTGTTTTCAAGAATGCGATTTACTGGAGTACAGAAAATCATTGGCAATGGGCAACTGTTCCAAACGCTCGTGAAAAAGCTTCTTTTTTAAGTGAAAACATTCTTCCAATTCAAGAAAGTGGACAATTAAAATTCGTAGAACGCACGGGTGATTTCACAAAAAATGTGTTTCCAAATTTCGATGTATTGTTTGTTGATGGTCACACTGAAAGTATGATGATTCCACATATTCAATACAAAGGAAAAACCATCGTTTTTATGGCTGATCTTTTACCAAGTGTTGGACATATTCCACTTCCTTATGTTATGGGCTACGATACGCGTCCCTTGTTGACATTATCTGAAAAAGAGAAATTCTTACATACGGCAACTACGGAAAATTTTATTTTGTTCTTGGAACATGACAGTATGAATGAATGTTGCTCTTTGCAAATGACAGACAAAGGTGTACGTTTAGATCAGACCTATCGATTCAGTGATTTGTTTTAATTTGGTTGTGGATTAGGCAATGACCGATTGCAAAATTCAACTATTTAAATTTTGCAATCTAAAATGCTCAAAAAACTTTGCTATTTTTAAGTAAAACATTGATTCATGAACCAGTATCTACTTTCCATTCTCAGAGAAGTTAACACGATTATTATTCCTGGTGTTGGTGCATTAACCATTACAAATGCTGCAACAGGCGAAATCATGTTTATGCCATATCTCAAATTTGACGACGGCAAACTCGCCCAACATATCTCCGAGAAAGAAGGAATGGAATTGAATGATGCGAAAAACCTTGTGGCTAAATACGTCCGTGAGATTGAAGCGCAATTGAATATTGGTGAATCGTATGACATGTATCAATTTGGTTCCTTTTACAAAAACAGCGAAGGAGAAATAGAATTTAAACCATGGAATGGAATTAACGAAATTCAAAGTTCTGAAACTCTGATTAATCAATCGACTATTGAACCAGAACCAACAACAGATAACACGATCGATAACATTGAAATTGTTGAAGAACCCATTCAAGCAGAACCATTAATTAATGAACCTGAAATTTCGAATAACGAAAACATCCTTCAACTCAAGAAAGAACACCAAGAAAATGAAACCGAAGATGAGCTTGATACAGCGTCTTCAGTAGCTGAATTTGTAGTAGAAGAAACGATTCATCCTGTTATTTCAGAAATACGTGAAGAATCAATCCCTGAAACTATTTATACAGAAGAACAGCAGTGGAATGACGATTTGGATTTACCTCCTATCAATGCAAAAATTGAACGTCCTAAAAAACCAATTATTGAAAAAGTTCAAAAGGACAAAAAACGTAAATCACCTGCAAAAGTAATTCTTCTCACTCTACTGTTTATAGTCATTGGTGGCGGAACAACGGTTATATTGATGCGTGATCAATTGGGAATTACAATTCCTTTCTTAAGTGCATCCAAGGAATCAACAGAAGTTAAATCGGTCACATCTACAAAATCGACAGTCAAAGAAGAAACATCTACTGAAACGGAAACAACCGAGATTGATGAAACGAAAGAAGTAGCGACTAATGAAACTCCAGTAAAATCGGAAGTCGAAGAACAAAGTGTTTCAAATTCATCAGACATGCTACAAACTTCAACAGGTTTGATTGATCGAAATAAACCATATCACGTCGTAGGTGGAGCATTTACAGAATTATCAAATGCCGAACGATACCAAAAGAAATTAACAGAAAGTGGTAATTCATCTGTTGTGATCGGGAAATTTGATGGTTTGTACATCGTGAGCATTTCATCCTATTCGAATCAAGACGAAGCCAAGAATGCACTAAATGAGGCGAAAGGAATTTCTGCGAATGCTTGGATTTTCAGATTTCCTTAAAGTTTTCCCATCAAATCCATCAAGCGATTTGAATATCCCGCTTCATTATCATACCAACCAACGACTTTCACCATGTGGTTGATTACACTTGTTAATTCTGCATCAAACAAACAACTCGCTGGATTACCCAAAATATCAACAGAAACAATTGGATCTTCCGTATAGGCTAAAATTCCTTTTAAATAGGTTTCAGATGCTCGTTTCATTTCTGCATTGATTTGTTCTACAGTCGGTGGATTTTTTACCACCATGGTCAAATCTGTAAACGAACCATCTGGCACAGGTACACGCACACCGCAACCGCCAATTTTACCTTCTAAATCTGGAAATATTTTCGTGATTGCTTTTGCTGCGCCGGTTGAAGTTGGAACGATAGACTGAGCAGCAGCCCTTGCTCTTCTTAAATCCTTGTGTGGCGCATCATGTAAGCGTTGATCAGTTGTATAACTATGTATTGTTGTAATATACGCACTTTCTATTTCACACAAATTACGCATTACCATAACCATTGGCGCCGCATTGTTTGTCGTACATGAAGCATTCGAAAGCACAACATCTGTTTCAATTAATTGATCATCATTAACACCTAGAACAATCGTTTTAATATCATCACTTGCCGCTGGAGCTGATATAACTACTTTTTTCGCTCCTCCGATTAAATGTTTGGATGCAGTCTCAGTAGTTAAAAACAAACCCGTTGATTCCAACACGATTTCCACGCCATATTGTCCCCAAGGAATTTGAGCAGGATCCTTTTCTTGTGTAAAAACAATTGACTTCCCATTTTCAAAGACAAGCTGATTACCATGAATTTCGAACGAATGATTTAACCCTCGGTGAACACTATCATACTTCAACAAATGAGCAAGTGTTTTTATATCAGAAATATCATTTACAACCGCCACATCAACCGTGGAAGAACTCAAAGCTAAACGTGTAAAATAACGTCCAATTCTTCCAAATCCATTTACACCAATGACTTTCATACTTTTTTATTCAAAGTTAATATTACAAGTTGAAACTAACATTTCTTTTAACAAAAAAGGGGAAAGATTCAATCTTCCCCCCTTCACAATTCGTAGTTACTATTTTAGTATTTCAATTGAACGAAACCGTGTTCTGTAATTTCACGTCCTCCTTCAAATGTTGCTTTAATGATGTAGAAATAGGTTCCTTCATCCACCAAATCGCCACCTGATGTTTTCCCATCCCAACCACCAGCTGGATCAGAATATTCATATATTACATTCCCCCAACGGTTCAAAATTGAACAATGGAATTCTGCAATACCATCGTACTGAACAAAGAATACATTATTTCCAACTGTAGAAGATAATGACACAATATTTGGTGCACTCAAGGTACATAATTTGTTCTCAATTGTTGCAGTATCTTTTATTGTATAACATTCATTTGACGCGGTTACTATATAATTTCCTGGAGTATTAACCGTAATATTTGGCGTTGTTTCACCAGTACTCCACAAGAAACTATTCACCGTACTATTCACATTAGCACTCAAAATAATAGAGGCTCCTTCACAAATCACGGAATCAAATGTCTCTGTCCACGCATAAGGCGGATAGTAAATCTCAGCAGTAAGAACGTTATTACAAGCATTATCCGTATAAGTCACAGTGTAAGTTCCCGGTGTTGAGGTGGCTATTTGAGGATTCTCCATTGTTGGAGTATTAATGACAATAGCAGTATCAGCACATGACCAAACACCTCCTGCGTAAGACGTTGTTCCTTCTACTTGGAAAGTCATATAACATCCCAAACCATCTTCAAAAATTGTAGGTAAGGGCTGAACAAATAAATTTACCGTAGTATCATATTCACAACCGAAGTCGTCTACAATATTATATTGATATGAATAATTGCCTGGTGCATTCGGTTGAACAACAATTAACGTATCATTTTGCCCTGATAATATTGTTGGATCATTTGTCCAAAAATCACTCATTACAGTATTTTGATACCCTTGCATTCCTGGGAAGAAGGATTCATCAAAATACAATCCCCATTCAAAAATATATCCATCATCAATTCCCAAATTATCTTGAACAAAAATTGTCCAGTTACCATTCACAGGGCATCCTGCCAAACTAGCGAATGTTGTTTCAGGTGCATATACATTTGATGGATCCATTGAGTTTCCAGCTGATAATGGTGGTGTTCCCGGCACTGCCGCTACTGGAACTGTATTCCCTAAATTTTGTGTCAATGGACCAATGTCATTGAACACAGAACTAAAACAATATTCCCAACCTTCACCAGCGCCACCGCCTCCACTATCGTCATAAGGGTGTCCCATAAAAGTACCTCCTCCACTGTTTCCTCCAGGAATATTACCTGGACTGTATGAATTCACCAAAGGAACTGTTGTTCCGTTAGGACATTGCAACCAAATTTCCAAGTCACCCAAATAGGAATGCTCCATCGTAATACACACCTGATTTAAATCTTGTGCATTTGAAATAGTAGCCCCAGCTGGAAAACCACCAATTGAAATCGGCGCTTGGTACTGTTGGCCTGAACCATCAGGTAAATAGGTTAAACCTGCAAAGTTTCCACCCAAGTTAAAATTCCCTTCTGGTATAGATACCCCAACAGTATCTGTTGCAGTAACACCCCCAATTAAATTAGTGTTTTGACCGAGACAAACCGTATCTTCAAGCGGGCCGGTTCCTGCAAAACTAGGTAGTTGAGAAACTCGAACTTTACAAATGATGTGGTCTATTTGTGGGAAATCATCCGTCAATTTTAAATCAATCAAATAACCGGCACGTGCTGGTGGTGTAAACCAAATTGAATCATTATTTGGATAAGTATTACCATCCGTTACATACCAATCAAAATCAATTGTTGAATTGACATTTTGAGAATAACCGTATCCAGTTGACTCTAACGAATATGGAAAACTTGGATTAGCAACAATTAAAATACTATCACCAAAACAAATGTCAATGTATCCTGTATCTATTGGATCAATTGCATTTGGACCAGTTCCATTAATATAGGCTTGTAAGTGCGGTGTGAATGGCTGAAATTGGTTACCACATTGAACATTCGCGTCCCAACCTGTTCCTTGAACTGAACCATTCGAAACAAATACAACTGTCAAACATCCACTTGGGTTATTCCATGATGCTTGATGTGTAAATCCTGTTGGATCTGTAACAGAATTATGAACACCTAAAAGTGGTGCAGATGCTGTCGGTCCATCATACACATAAATAAAATCTGAACCATCAACATCGAATGTAAAACCCGCATTGATAGCCATGGTAATTGACATTTTTGTACCAAGTGTTAAATCTGGACAAAATGTAATTGTATCGTTATAATTAGCTGGATAATTAGCACCACCACCTGGATCCTGGAAATTGGTTCCACTAACTCCAAATGTATTACAATCAGCAGGGTTACTTTGTGGATAACCTGCATCCCCCATCAATACTGTTTGACCAAACAAATTAGCAAATGAAAGTAGAAATAGAGCTGTGAGTAAAAGTATCTTCTTCATAATATTACTTTTTGCTTGAAAATTCTTGGTTCAACACAATTGATGATTTAACGACCAACATTTTTGTCGTACCTTGAATTAAAAAATATTGATTTTCGTTTTCAATAATTGATAACCCTAAATCTTGATAATTTAACTTCGACATGTTTGGTACAGAAACAACCTTGAATTCTGAAGTTGATTTCCCTGAAGGCATATCAATAACATAACAAGCATTGTGGAGAGAGTAATTGATTAATTCATATTTTTTTGAATCAACTTTTTTTAACGTTTTCATTTCCTCAGAAGTATACTTTTTACTCAACGTTTCATCAACTTTTTGAGAAAAAGAATAGCAACTATAGAATAGCGAAACAGCAAGAAATAAGAAATGTTTCATGATCTTTTTGTTTTGTTTAAGCATAGACCCAAATTGTTTAAAAAAAGTTGCATTTGGGGATAAAAGTTAATTTTTATCAAGGCTAAAATTAATAATTAAAGTTAGTTTTGCAATATTAAACAGCGACATTTAAATAGAATGGAAAATTTAGAATTGGAGAGAATTGCTTCACAAGTAAGACGAGATATTTTAAGAATGGTATCTGACGTGAATTCTGGTCACCCAGGAGGATCATTAGGTTGTGCCGACTTTTTAACTTTATTGTATTTTGAGGTTATGAACTATAATCCAAAAGATTTTACAATGGATGGTAAAAATGAAGATTTGTTTTTCTTGTCAAATGGTCATATTTCTCCAGTATGGTATAGTGTTTTAGCACGCGCTGGCTATTTTTCAGTTACTGATTTAGGAACTTTCAGAAAGTTATCGTCTAAGCTTCAAGGTCACCCATCAACTGATAAAAAATTACCAGGAATCAGAATGGCATCTGGTTCTTTAGGTCAAGGTTTATCTGTTGCTATTGGTGCTGCATTGACAAAAAAATTAAATGGAGACAAATCGCTTGTTTACTGTTTGCATGGAGACGGTGAATTGCAAGAAGGACAAATATGGGAAGCAGCAATGTATGCTTCAGCAAATAAAGTTGACAATGTAATTGCCACAATTGATTACAATGGCCGTCAAATCGATGGTGATGTTGAAACAGTGTTGTCGTTAGGTAACCTAGGACAAAAATGGCAAGCTTTTGGTTGGGAAGTTCTTGAAATGAACGGACACGATATGCAAGAAATGAAAAATACAGTTGCAAAAGCACAATCATTGTGTGGAAATGGCAAACCTGTGGTAATCATTATGAAAACAGAAATGGGTCAAGGAGTTGACTTCATGATGGGCTCTCATAAATGGCATGGTGTTGCACCGAATCCAGAGCAACTTGCAAATGCATTAGGTCAACTTGAAGAAACTTTAGGAGATTATTAATTGAAAAAACTCCTCCTCATAGCATTTTTGTTTTCTGTCCCTCTCGTTTTTGGACAGGAGAAACTGACGCGAATCCTATTTATTTTGGATGCGTCAAATAGTATGAATGCAAAATGGGAAGGAACACAAACGCGTATTGAAGCAGCAAAAGAGCTTCTTGCTCAAAGTGTAGATAGTTTAAAAGGAACACCAAACCTTGAAATTGCATTGCGTGTATATGGTCATCAGTCTCCAATTACCGCAACGTTTGAGGATTGTAACGACACCAAACTCGAAATACCATTTGGTGCCGATAATTACGATAAAGTTAAATACCGCATCAAATCAGTCGTGGCTAAAGGAACAACTCCTATTGCGCGATCTTTAGAAGCAGCTGCAGCTGATTTTCCTGACCAAAATTCGCGTAACATTATCATTTTAATAACGGACGGATTAGAAGCATGTGACAATGATCCATGTGTTATCGCAAAAAAACTAAAAGACAAAGGGGTTAAGGTGACTCCCTTCGTTATTGGTCTAGGAATGGATTTATCGTATCTCGAAAAATTCAATTGTATTGGAGAATATGCCGATGCCGAAACAAAAGACGCGTTCAGAAACGTTCTTAAGAATGTTGTTACAAAAGCATTGGTAAACACAACTGTTCAGATTAACTTAAATGATATTTATAAAGCTCCTAAAGAAACAGATGTAACGATGTTTTTATACGAAGCTGGTACGAAAAATTTAAAATACACCTTTGTTCATACAATCAATCGCTACGGAAATCCAGACACGCTAATTATTGACCCAACAATAAAGTATGACTTGGTAGTTAACACGCTGCCAATGATTGAGAAAAAGAACATTGTGTTGCAAAAAAACACGCACAACACAATTATTCTGGATGCACCTCAGGGTTATATTAAACCACGATTTGTAAATGCAACAAAGCAATATCCACTGGAAATTCGTGTAATGCAAACAAGCAAACCAACTACAATCAATGTTCAAAAAGTCAATACGAGTGGGAAATATATCGTTGGGAAATATGATTTAGAAATATTGACACTTCCGCGGACTTATGTTACCGTTGATGTAACTCAAAGTAGCACAATTAATGTTGATATTCAAGCTCCGGGATTGTTTTCATACAAATCTACCAACTACGTTGTGGCTCAAATTTTCGTAATTCGTGAAAATGGTAACATGGAGTGGGTTTGTAATTTAGATGAAGCATTATTAAACGGAGGATTCCAATTACAACCCGGAAATTACAGATTGGTTTATCGACAAAAAAGTCTCAAATCATCTTCTTATACAATTGAGAAGAACTTTAGAATATATTCAAATAAAACAACAACATTAACATTTTAAACATGAAGGAATTCGAAATTCTTGGAAATAAAGATACACGCTCAGGTTTTGGTGAAGGATTAGCGGAATTAGGAAGAACAAACGAAAACGTTGTGGCACTTTGCGCTGACCTTACAGGCTCTTTGAAAATGGACGCTTTTTTAAAAGAAAACCCAGAACGATTTTTTCAAGTAGGAATTGCTGAAGCAAACATGATGAGTTTGGCTGCTGGTATGACAATTGGCGGAAAAATTCCTTATACTGGAACTTTCGCGAATTTCTCTACAGGTCGTGTTTATGATCAAATTCGTCAATCAATTGCTTACTCTCAAAAGAATGTAAAAATATGTGCTTCTCACGCTGGACTAACGTTGGGTGAAGACGGTGCAACACATCAAATTTTGGAAGATATTGGGATGATGAAAATGTTGCCAAACATGACAGTAATTGTTCCTGCTGACTTCAACCAAACAAAACAAGCAACGATTGCCATTGCAGAACACAACGGCCCAGTTTATTTACGTTTTGGTCGTCCGGTGATGCCAATTTTCGTAAAGCCAGATGCAAAATTTGAAATTGGTAAAGCGGATGTTTTAACTGAAGGTACAGATGTAACTATCATTGCTTGTGGACACTTGGTTTGGAAATCAATTGAGGCGGCTAAAGAACTGGAAGCTGAAGGAATTTCTGTTGAATTAATCAACATGCACACAATTAAACCACTAGACGTTCAAGCAATTTTGAAATCAGTTCAAAAAACAAAATGCGTTGTTACGGCTGAGGAGCATATGATGAACGGTGGATTAGGTGATTCTGTTGCTCAAGTGTTAGCGCAAAACTATCTTGCACCACAAGAATATGTTGCGGTAAATGACTCTTTTGGAGAAAGTGGTACACCAATGGAATTAATGACGAAATACGGAATTGATACTGCTGATGTTGTTAACGCAGCTAAAAAAGTTATTGCTCGTAAAAACGCATAAATCGAGCGAAGTTCATTCGTTCAGATAAAATAATTAAGTAATTTTAAACCGTCTAACGCTCGTTGGACGGTTTTTTTTGTGAGTAAGATGTCAAGAGATTCAGAATTTATTCAAAAGCTTGGTCAAACCAATCAAAGTCCTTATTTAATCGATGTTGATCGTGCGGATGGAATTTATATTTACGATAAAGCAAACAAAGCATACATGGATATGATTGCTGGCGTTGCAGTTAGTAATATTGGTCACAATCATCCAAAGATAATAAAAGCGTTAAAAAACCAAATTGACAAGCATTTACACGTCATGGTTTATGGGGAATTTATTCAAGATGCGCAATTAGCATTTGCTCAACGCTTGGTAAATCTTTTACCTTCAACATTAAATTCGATTTATACTGTTAATTCAGGTACAGAAGCAAATGAGGCGGCGCTAAAATTGGCAAAACGCGTAACAGGTAGAACAGAACTTGTTTCATTTAGAGGTTCATATCATGGTTCAACACATGGATCGATGAGTGTTTCTGGTAATGAAGTCAAAAAACAAGCTTTTCGACCATTACTACCTGACGTTCGTTTTTTACAACATAATTCGATTAGCGATTTAGAACAAATCACAACAAAAACAGCTGGCGTCATCATTGAAACAATCCAAGGAGATGCTGGAGTTCGTGTTCCTTCTCATGAATTTATGCTTGCATTAAGAAAGCGATGCACAGAAGTTGGTTCCTTATTGATTTTCGACGAAATCCAATGTGGAATGGGTCGCGCAGGTAAATTATTTGCGTTTGAGCATTTCAATGTTGTTCCGGATGTTTTAACGTTAGGAAAAGCACTTGGAGGTGGAATGCCAATCGGTGCACTTGTTTCATCGCATGAAAATTTGTGGGAATTCACCTACAATCCTATGTTGGGACATATCACAACATTTGGTGGACACCCAGTTGTTTGCGCGTCAGCCAATGCCTTTCTCGAAATAATGGAAACTGAAGTTAATTTAGAAGAAGTGGAACGTTTGGGCGCATTATTGGAATCAATCGTCGGACAAAGTGAAGAAATCAAAGAAATTCGACGTATTGGGATGATGTTTGCCTTAGACATGGAATCGTTTGAACGCGTTGAAAAAGTAGTGAAACGATGCTTAGAAAAAGGATTGATAAGTTTTTGGTTCCTTTCACATCCCTATAGTTTTAGACTATCTCCACCATTAACAATTACAGAAGATGAAATACGAAAAGCAGGTGAGATTATCCTCACGTCAATTCAAGAAACGGCGGAATTAAACTAAATTTCCTTTAATAAAAAATCAATGTGAGCAAATTGCTCTTTTGTGTTTTTAACCTTCGAACGAAAGTACGATTCACGTTTTTTAGATCTGTATTTCTTAGTAGCAACACCAAAACTTAAAGCACCCGCTAGATTCGTTATTAATGGAATTTTTGGTCCAAATTGAGGGTCAATTGGTTCAATATCTTCTACATGAATGGCTAATTCTTCATTCAATTGCATTTCAATTAAATTCGATTTTAAGGTATTCGAATAATTAGCGAAGCGTTCAATTGCTTCTTCTTCGATTTTTTTCGATTTTAAAATTTTATCAGCTTGAAATTGAATATCCTTTAACTGACGAAATAAATTGTCAATGCTCATTTTTCGTGATGAATGGTTAACCCAAAATTACGAAATCTTTACTTGATGGTTGCCGGAATTTTATCAACATCCGCTGACGGAATGAATTTAATCGAACTTGTATTTACGCAATGACGTGTGTCTTTATCCGTAAATCCTTCGCCTATGAAAACATGCCCCAAATGTCCTTCGCAATTGTTGCAAATAATTTCAACACGCATACCGTCAGCATCAGGCACGCGTTTCACAGAACCTTCAATTTCGTCATCAAAACTAGGCCATCCACAATGTGAATCGAATTTATCTTCTGACTTATACAAGGGATTATTGCATTGACGACAAATATACAATCCTTCGTCTTTTTTCAAGTAATAATCACCTGTAAACGGTCGGTCTGTTGCTTTTTGCAAAATTACACGCTGTTCTTGTTCCGTTAATTGATTGTAATTCTTTGTTGAATCCATAGCTGTTTTATTTGAAGTTGGTTGTGCTTGACATCCTGTCAGAAATCCAAAAAATAGGGTTAAAAAAAGAAATTTCATGTCTATGTTTTTTGATTAAACGCATGAGCAATCCATAAAGTTCACTGTTAACAAATTTTAAGCTTTTGTTTCTTGAATAGCTATAAATTCTAACAACTTTTCATGTACTTTTTTCAACTCTTCATTCGTAATGCAATATGGTGGATTGATGAAAATAATATTTCCCAGAGGTCTTAACAGCAACCCATTTTCCAAGAAAAAACCATATGCCTCATCACGAATATTCGAAAAGTAAGAAGATTCGCCATTAACCTTCAATTCAATTGCGAGAATCGTTCCTAAACACCTTACATTCTCTACTGCTTTAGATGAAAGTTGCATTTTGAATTGTTCATTTGCTTCCGAAATTCGTTTGACATTTTCCCATGTTTCGGCTTGTTCAAACAAATCCAGACTTGCACATGCAGCAGCGCAAGACAGAGGATTTCCGGTAAACGAATGTCCATGCAACAACGCTTTTGTCTTTTCTTCTGACAAAAACGCATCGTAAATTTCAGTTGTCGCAACGGTTAAACCAAGTGGCAAAACACCGCCTGTTAATCCTTTCGATAAACAAACAATATCGGGAACAATCTCTGTATGTTGAAACGCAAAATAAGTTCCAGTTCTTCCCCAGGCTGTCATCACTTCATCTAAAATCACTTTTACATTGTTCTGCTTTGCCAAGTTGACAATTCGCGTCAAAAATCCAATTGAATACATGCGCATTCCAGCAGAGCCTTGCACCAATGGTTCTAGGATTATCGCAGCAAATTCGTTGGTTTTAAATAACAATTCAACTTGGTGTAATAGCTGCTCTTCATTTTCTTCAGTCGGAAATTCAATAAAATCAACATCAAAAAAGAAATGCTCAAAAGGTTCGTTGAAATAACCACGTTGACCAATTGCCATTGCACCAAAGGTATCACCATGATATGCACCATTCATTGCTAGGATGCGTTTCTTAGGTTCTTGTTTATTGTGCCAATATTGAAACACCATTTTCAAGGCCACTTCTACAGCCGTCGAACCATTATCTGAAAAGAATACTTTCGTCAAGGGATTTGGTAGCAAATTCACGATTCGTTCTGCTAATTCAACCGCTTTAGGATGTGTTGCACCTGCAAAAATGGCATGATCAATTTGCTTAAATTGTTCATTGATTGCGTTTCCAATATGCTCATTTCCATGCCCGTGCACATTCACCCACCAAGAAGAATTACAATCAATGTATTCTTTTCCATCAGCTGTAAACAAGGTTGTATTCTTCGCTCTCACCAATTCCAAGGGTTCTGGCGCTGTTTGCATTTGCGTAAATGGATGCCAAACGAATTCCTTGTCTTTTTTCAATAAATCAGACATCTTACAAACAATTTAGTTCTTTTAATTTACTCGCTTGTTCTTGCACAAAATCAGCTGTCACTTCACGTGCAATTGGAATACGAATTAAAAAAGGAACATTCGTATGATTTAAAATAAATGATTCAGTTGCTGGATTTTCATCTCCTACAAACACAAGTCCTTTAATCGCTATTCCACGATTTTGAAGTGCTTCAATAGTCATCAATGTATGATTAATACTTCCTACATAATGACGAGAAACGATAATGACAGGCAAATTCCAAATTTTGAAAGCGTCAATTAGCAAATCTGTTTCATTGATTGGAACCATTAGTCCGCCAGCACCTTCAATAAGTAAATTACGATTGGTTTTTGGTAAAGTCAATTCCGAAAGTTGAAGTTCAACTCCGTCAATCGCAGCTGAGGCATGAGGAGACATCGGTTCTGTCAAACGATATCGTTCAGGTAAAATGTGAACATTTTCATCCGTCAAACGATTGATTTTATGACTGTCTGAATTTTCTAATTCACCTGACTGAATTGGTTTCCAGTAATCTGCTTCAAGTGCTTGAGCAACAATTGCACTCACTACAGTCTTCCCAACATCAGTTCCAATTCCAGTAATGAGGTATTTTTTTTGTTCCATCTTCGTGCAAATTATGCCTACAAAGATATTTCAAACACCAATACCGAACACTTAAAAAGGAAAATACAGCGATTTATTGGAAAAATGATTTCAATGGTTTTCCTTTTACGTAAACTTCTTCCAATCGACATTCACCATTCAAAACACGAATTGTCGCATAGGCACCATTTGAATCGATTTGAACAGATTCCATCAACAGTTCTTCTGCAGATTTTGCTTTGGATTCATTGATAAAGTACTTTCCTATGTTGTCTATTTGAATTTCTGCTTTACCATTGTAGACATTATAAACAGTGCATTTTACGTAGTCATCGTGAATGGGCGCTTGAATCGTAACTTTTGAGAAATAAGAAAATCCATTTTCGTCTTTTTCTAACACAACAAATCCAGCATCTCCTTCTTCCATTGTTTGATCACAATCAACGGAAAAATCATAATTCAGCATCAAATATTTACCTCTAAATGGATCAAACGGATCAAAGCCTTCTAATTTAACTTTATGTTGATGTCCTTTTTCCAAAATTGCCTCCGACGAGAAAATAATGTAGATTGGAACCGCAACGAGTACCAATGCAAAAACAAAAAATATGATCTTTTTACTCATGCTAATTAAGATTCAAATTCATCTTGCGAATTGCGGTGAATCAACAAGAAAACGAAACCGACACCAATGAAGAATAAACCTTTCAACCAAAATGCTACATCCATATCAAAATAACGAACCCACATCAAATTTGAAATAACAAATAAACCGTAGAACATGTACAACACACTACTGTAGCGTCTTCCTTTGATTAAGGCATTAATACCAAAACCAAGAACAAAGAAATTCACGAAAAGGCAAGCGAATGATACCATGTCAAAATCCAATTCTTCTTTTATGTAATGAACACTAAAAAGTCCCAACACTAAGATTGGTGTTAAAAGGATGTAACGGTTTAATTCAACACCTTTTAATCGTTGACGAATTCCGATGATTGTTAAGATGATCATTAAGGCAAAGCCACTAAAATAGAAACTCAATTGTTCGTCATTCCAACTACCAATCTGACGGATGTCATTCACCCCAAAAATGTAAGGGAAGATTTCCTCCACCGTGAAATAAATTAAAGTGTAGAACAAAACCAAGAGTGAAATTGTCTGAAAAGGTCGCCCTAAACTGCTGATGTTTCCATTGTAAAATCGTTTTCCTAATAAGTAATAACCAATTACAATAGAGGTTGTCCACCACAAATAACCAGATTTAACAATTACTGGCATTGCAACCAAAAACAAAACCCCAATTAACCAACCTAAAAAGATGGATCGAAAGCCTTGCTTGTCAGCTTGTTTATTCAGTGTTATATAAAAATGTGGAAGAACACCCAACAAGAAAAACCAGAAATAGTAATACTTTTCGTTCAAGTCAAATTCAGAAGGACCAAATAAACTGAAACCAAAATGAGGAACCAAAAACTTACATGCTAAAAGCAAATAGAAAAAGGCAATTCCCGAAGCACGAGCAATATAAAACAACGGAATTGTCAAACAAAGCCACACAAAAATGAAAAAATCGATATCACCATCCATTTGATACGTCTGACTTACCAGTGCCATACTTGCACCAATCATGAGCATCAAAAACAAGGAGGAGGCTTCAATCCAAGAAGTGGATTTACTGTGTTTAAATACCGCTAAATAGTAAATAAAAATCCCCGCAATAACAGGAACAAAACTGATAACTCCTCTCACATTTTTCGGGAAATCATCCCAGTTGTGAGAGACAATTGAAAACACACCAGCTGAAATAAAAGTGGCACCAATTAAAGCAGTTATGACCAAGAATAATTTCCCAACCGACTTGGTTTGATTGCCAATAAAATTTTGAATTTCTTTGTTCGCGACCGCAGGAAGTAATCCGTTTCGTTCTAATGAATTCAGAAAGTTTGATAATGCAAGATTGTTCATTCTACTTCTTATTTATTCGTCAATTTAACGTGATATTGACGGAAAAGATAAGCAGAAAAACGAAAGCGACTAACCTTTTCTAAAAATTAACTTCTCAATTGAGCATTTAATTTACCTTCCAATTCAACTCGAATTTTATCCATTACAGCATCAATTTGCTGGTCTTTCAAAGTTTGTTCAACATCTTGGAAAACAAATGAAACAGCATATGATTTTTTGCCTTCTTCAAGATTTTTACCTTCGTAAACATCGAACAAACCAACTTCTTTCAACAATTTCTTGTCACATGCTTTGGCAATTGTTTCAATTTCCGCGAAAGTTGTAGACGCATTTAATAACAACGAGAAATCGCGACGCACAGCAAATGTTTTTGGCAATTCTGTGTATTTGACTTTTACGTATTGTAAACATTCTAAGATCGCATCCCAATCCAAATCAGCAACAAACACATCTGATTTAATACCAAATTGTTTTTTAGCTGCATTGGTTATCCAACCGATTTCACCTACTTTTTTCTTCAAGACCGAAAGCTGCACACCTTCTTGTAATAGCGAAGTTTTCAAGGCTGATTCAGAAAGCATACTTCCTAAACCTAAACGATTGAAAACAGCATTTACCAATCCCTTAATTGTATAATAACTTACTGCGTCTTTGTTTGAATTCCATGATTCACGTTCTTTTTTACCAGAAACGGCAATCATCAAGCGCTTATTTTCAGCATAACCACTTTCATATTTGTGGTATGTTTTACCAAATTCAAAGATTTTCAAATCTGCATGCTGACGATTTTGATTGTGTTCAATCACCTCCAACGCATTGAATAACAAAGACTGACGCATCACATCCAATTCTTGACTCAAGGGATTCAACATTGGAACGTTGCGTTCAGATTTTAAGGCTTCGCGCCCTAATTTCTCAACATAAGCTGAAGAAGTCAATGAATTGTTTAATGTTTCAATGTATCCTTTTCCTACCAACATTTCAGAAATTACAGTTTGAACTTTCTCAATATTTGGTTTTGGGAAAACACCGATTGATGTGTTTAATTTTTCTGGCAACGGAACATTGTTGAAGCCGTAAATACGCAATACTTCTTCAACAACATCTGCTTCACGCGTAACATCAACGCGATAAGCTGGAATTTCCAATTGTGCAATTCCATTGTCTTCTGAACGAACGTGAATATCCAAGCTGTTCAAAATGGATTTCATATCATTTTCACTAATTGTTGAACCAATCAAACGATTGCAACGTTCGTAGCTAAATTCAACGATTTTGTTTTCAATTTTTGACGGATAGATTTCCGAAATTTCCATTGCTACTTCTCCACCGGCTACTTCTTGAATCAACAAAGCAGCACGTTTCAATGCATATTCTGTTAGATTTGGATCTACTCCTCGCTCAAAACGGAAACTTGCATCGGTATTCAATCCATGAAACTTCGCTGTTTTACGCACTGAAACTGGATTAAAATAAGCTGATTCCAAGAAAATATCAACCGTGTCATCTTTGATTCCTGAATGAGATCCACCAAAAACACCAGCAATGCAAAGGTTATCCGAACCATTTGTAATCATCAAGTTCTCATTTGATAGCTCACGTGTTACATTATCCAATGTTTCAAATTTGTCGCCTTGATTCGCTGTTTTAACAACGATCTTACCGTTCAACGCTCGCGCATCAAATGCGTGTAAGGGCGTACCTAATTCACGCATCACGAAATTTGTCACATCAACGACATTGTTGATTGGAGACAAACCAACTGCACGCAAACTATTTTGCAACCAAGCTGGAGATGGTTTAATTGAAACACTTTTGATTGTAAGCCCAAGATAACGTGGACATAACTCTGTATTTTCTACCGAAACATCAACTTTTAACTCGTTCGAATTCACTTTAAAAGCATCAACAGTTGGTAAATTCAACTGCAATTCTGCATTCTTATGATAGTTCAAATAAGCAATTAAATCGCGTGCAACACCAATGTGTCCCATAGCATCTGCACGATTTGGTGTTAAACCAATTTCTAGTTGGTAATCATCTTCTAATTCAAACAATTTAGCAGCTGGTGTTCCAACAGGCGTCGCTGGATCCAATACTAAAATTCCAGCATGAGATTCACCTAGACCAAGTTCATCTTCCGCACACAACATACCGCACGATTCAACTCCTCGAATTTTAGAAACTTTAATTTTCAGTGGTTCTTCCGGACTTGGGTACAAGGTACAACCAACAGTTGCTAAAATCACTTTTTGTCCTGCTGCCACATTTGGCGCGCCGCACACAACTTGTATTGGTTCAGCTCCAATTGTTACTGTCGTAACTTTCAATTTATCAGCATCAGGATGTTTTTCACATGTCAAAACTTCAGCAACAACCACACCTTCCAATCCACCTTTTACCGCTTCGATTTTCTCAACGCTTTCCACTTCCAACCCTGTTTCGGTTAGAATTCTCCCCATTTCTTCAGCGGTAAGATCTGTATTTACATACTTTTTCAACCAATTGTAAGATACTTTCATTGTGTGCTTTTAAATTGAACTGCGAATTTAATGATTCTGAACAAATAAATAGCCATGCAAAACCTTGAAAAACGGCTGAATCATCTATTCAAAAAAAAATAATATTCTTGTAATTAAAACTGCCTTAGTTGTTCGTATTTTTGCGTACATCTTATTGATTTAATATACGTTATGCGCCTATTTCTATTGATTTTTTTCACCATTTCTAGTTTTGCTGCTCTTTCTCAACAAAAGAGTACAATTAGCGGCTACCTTACTGATTCGAAAAGCGGTGAAGCGTTGATTGGAGCGAAAGTGTACATTCCTTCATTAAAAGTTGGCGCGGAAACAAACACCTATGGTTTCTATTCGCTTACAGTTGAAAAAGGAACCTACACAATTGAATTCAGGTTCACTGGACTTGAAACGCTTACGAAAGAATTCGATTTGAACCAAGACGTAAGTTTCAATTATGAAATGGGGACAACCGAAAAACAACTGGAAGAAATTACTGTTAGCGCCAAAAAAGGAGAAAATATTAATTCAACCAAAATTGGACAGATTGAATTGGATGTTGAAAAAATAAAAACACTTCCTGCATTTATGGGCGAAGTAGACATCATCAAAACAATCCAATTATTACCTGGTGTTTCGTCTGTTTCTGAAGGTGGACAAGGGTTTTATGTACGTGGTGGTGGACCAGATCAAAATTTAGTATTACTAGATGAAGGTGTAGTCTACAATGCGGCTCATTTATTTGGTTTCTTTTCTGTCTTTAATGCAGACGCAGTTAAAAGTGTAAACTTAATCAAAGGTGGAATGCCAGCCAATTACGGAGGAAGAATGGCATCTGTGTTGGAAGTTAACATGAACGAAGGGAACAACAAAAAATTCAAAGTTAAAGGTGGTTTAGGCGTAATCTCTTCTCGAATCACAGTTGAAGGTCCGCTCAAAAAAGACAAAGGTTCATTCATTATTTCTGGGAGAAGAACCTACATTGATGTGATCATGAAAGCAGCAATTCCAGACTCTTCACCTTTTGCTGGTTCGGGTTATTATTTTTATGATTTGAACTTAAAGTTGAATTATCGCCTTGGACCCAAAGACCGTATTTTCTTGAGCGGATATTACGGAAAAGATCAATTCAATTTTGGTAGTAAGGAAGATGACTTCAAAGTTGAAATGCCTTGGGGTAATGGAATTGCAGCTTTGCGTTGGAACCATCAATTCTCGAACAAACTTTTTATGAATGTGATTACCACATTTTCGGATTATCAGTTCAGTTTTGGTTCAGCGCAAGACGAATTCCAAATAAAATTGAAGTCAGGAGTGCGCGATTTAACCGCCAAAGTCGATTTTTCTTACTATCCGTCAACACGTCACAAAGTAAAATGGGGAGCAGAAACAATTCATCACACCTTTAATCCATCAAGTGTGTCAGCTCAATCGCAAGATGTGGTTTTCGACACAGGAACACCAGAAATGCTGTATTCGTTCGAAAGTGCGCTCTATGCGATGGATGAATTCGATGTGACAGAAAAACTTAAAATCAACGCTGGATTGCGTTACAGTATGTTTCAACACGTTGGACCATTCACTCGCTATGTCAAAGGTGACATTAGTACACCCGACACTTCGATAACCTACTCGAACGGTGACATTGTCAAATTCTACGATGGACTTGAACCACGCTTCTCGGGACGTTGGTTAATCAATGAGAATAATTCCATCAAATTCGGTTATTCTTACAATTACCAATATGTGCATTTGACTTCATTGAGCGCTGTTTCATTACCAACTGACATTTGGTATCCATCAACTGACAAAGCGAAACCTCAGCAAGGGTGGCAAGGAACAGTTGGTTATTTCAGAAACTTTTTCAAAAACAAATATGAAGGTTCTGTTGAAGTCTATTACAAAGGCATGAAAAACCTGATTGAATTCAAAGAAGGTGCTTTGCCTGGTGATAATTTGAACGATAACACGGACAACCTATTGGTTTTCGGAAAAGGATGGGCATATGGAATTGAGTTTTTCTTTAAGAAATCTGTCGGTAAATTAACGGGTTGGGTTGGATATACGTGGGCAAAAACAGAACGTAAATTTCCAGATTTAAACAATGGGAATGTTTTTCCCGCGAAGTACGACAGAAGACATGACTTAACTGTTGTGGCAGGTTACAAATTGAATGACCGCTGGACCTTTGGTGCATCCTTTATCTATGCAACAGGAAACACATTAACACTTCCATCTTCATGGTATGTTCAAGAACAAAATCTATTGTTTAATTATGGCGCTCGAAATTCAACACGCATGGCTCCATATCACCGATTGGATTTATCTGCAACGCTTTACGACAAAGCCTATAAAACAAAGACAGATGAAATCACAGGTGAAACAATTCAAGTGAAAAAGAAATTTAGAAGCAATTGGTCCTTTTCGTGTTATAATGTTTACAACCGAGCAAACCCGTTCTTCTTGTATGTTGACAATGATGGAGACTTCTTGAACGGAGATTTTAAAATATCCGTGAAACAAGTGACATTGTTCCCAATCATTCCAAGTGTGACATGGAACTTTGAATTTTGAATAAAAAACCACATAGAAACATAGAAATAGTTAAAATGATTACCCAAAAACATATCAATGAATTTTTCAGAGAATTGCCTTACGAATAATTCCCATGTATCTGTGTGGTTAAAAACAGAAAAAAATAAGCTATGAAAAATATTCTACCACTCATATTAATTCTTCTGCTTTTTTCTTGTTCGAAAGAAGTAAAAATCGATATTCCAGGCTATGAAGAGCAATTGTGCATCGATGGATCAATCGAAACGGGGATGCCTCCAATTGTATTATTATCCAAATCGCAAGATATCTATTCACCAACCAACTTAGATGCCTTTTTAAATAGTTTTATTTCTGGTGCAACGGTAACAGTTAGCAACGGTAGCAGCTCAGTTGTCTTAGATGAAATATGCACTGATAATCTACCTGCCGGAACAGAAGCTTTAGCAGCACAATTGTTTGGTATTCCAGTTACAGAGTTGGCAAATTATCATTTGTGCGCATACACAACGTTGAACACAAGTGTCTGGGGAGAAGTTGGTAAAACTTATTATTTAACGGTTTCATACGACGGAAAAACATATACTTCATCAACGCAAATTGTGCAACCTACTAATTTGGTGAATTCCTTCTGGAAACCGGACGCTGGTTTGACAGATTGGGGATATTCCTGGGCTACTCTTGCTGATCCAGCAAACCAATATGATGGATATAAATGGGAAGTGAAGCGCATCAATATTGGAATTGATGGAAATCCGAGAGACGCATTTTTTACAAAAACATACAATCCCTTTTTCGATGACAATTTCTTTGATGGACTAACATTTGAATTCTTTTATGAAAATCCAATGAGTTGGAATGACCCTGCAATTCCTGCCGAAGGAAAAGGGTATTTTCAGTTGGGTGATTCCGTTGTAATCAAACTTTCAAAAGTAGATCAAAATGTCTTTGAGTTTTATGAAAAGAAATATGCTCAGCTATTAAATGGTGGAAATCCTTTTGCAACACCAACAAACATTCCAACGAACATTTCCGGAGGAGCTTTGGGAGTTTGGGCTGGTTTTTCACCAAGTTATGACACCTTATATTGCGTGCCCTAATTAAAATGGAATCAATAGTATTTTTCTCCGATGAGATAATTTTGAACATAATCTTGAACGCCTTCTTCTAAGGTATGGAATCCACCATCATAGCCAGCTTCAAGCATTTTCGACATATCTGCTTCGGTGAAATATTGGTATTTATCACGAATATCAATTGGCGTGTCGATGAAGGAAATATCTTCTGCTTTACCCATTCCTTTAAACGTATTCTTCGCTAAATCAAGGAAAGTACGTGCTTTACCTGAACCTAAATTGTAAATACCAGAAGTAGGTTGTTTTTCTTTTAAGAATAAACATACTTCAACGACGTCTTTTACATAAACGAAATCACGTAATTGTCCACCATCTGTATAATCTGGATTGTGTGAACGGAACAATTTCATCCCGCCATTTTCATTGATTTGACGAAACGCATGGAAAATCACACTTGCCATTCGTCCTTTATGGTATTCATTTGGACCGTAAACATTGAAAAACTTCAATCCTGCCCAGAAAGGAGGGAATTCAGTTTGTGTCAAGACCCATTTGTCAAAATCATTTTTAGAATCACCGTAAGGATTCAAAGGCTTTAAATTTGGAATAACCGCGTGATCATCTTTGTATCCAAATTCTCCTAAACCATAAGTTGCAGCTGAACTCGCGTATACCAATGGAATATTAAACTGAACGCAAGCTTTCCAAACAGCGATTGAATAATCAACATTCAATTCATCAAAAATAGCTTTGTTAAATTCAGTTGTATCTGTGCGTGCACCAATGTGATAGATAAAATCAACTTCTTGACCAAAATCAGCCAACCATTTAATAAAATCTTTACGACCAACTTTCGCTGTAATTGTTTTACCTTCTAAGTTTTTCGCTTTTTCGGTTTTCGAAAAATCATCAACAACTACGATGTCTTCATATCCCGCTTTGTTCAAACGACTTACCAAACAACTTCCAATAAATCCTGCCGCACCAGTAACTACAATCATTTGAATTTAGAATTTAGAGTTAGAATATAGAGTTAGAAGCTAGACGATTAAAATAAACCATTGATTTCACCATCAATTGCATTGATGATTTTACCTAAATCTTCTTGGCTTTCAGGGAAGCGATTATTATCTACGTCGATGATCAACAATTTTCCTTTATCATAAGTTGAAATCCACGCTTCATAACGTTCATTCAAACGTTTCAAGTAATCCAAACGTATACTTTCTTCATAATCGCGACCGCGTTGCTGAATTTGATTCACCAATGTTGGAACACTTGCTCGCAAGTAAATCAATAAATCTGGAGAAGAAACGAAAGAATCCATCAAGTTGAACAATGAAAAGTAATTTTCAAAATCACGCGTTGTCATCAAACCCATTGAATGTAAATTCGGCGCAAAAATGAATGCATCTTCATAAATCGTACGATCTTGAATCACATTTTTCTCCGTTTCTTGAATTTCTTGAATTTGCGTAAAACGACTGTTCAAATAATAAATTTGAAGATTGAACGACCAGCGTTGCATGTCTTCATAAAAATCATTCAAATAAGGATTTTGTTCCACATCTTCAAAATGCGTTTCCCATCCGTAATGCTTTGCTAACAACTTTGTTAGCGTAGTTTTTCCTGATCCGATATTTCCAGCAACAGCGATATGCATATTCATTCAAATTTAGACTGCCTAAATTACAACATTTGATCGAACTGACAAGGTTTAATCCTGTAAACTAAGCACGAATTTTAAAATTTTATTCTCCGTTCGAAAATAGAAAAAATTACCCGAAAGTGCCACATCTTTTATGCCCGCGAGCGGTAATTCAACACGTAGTTGACTTTCATCCTCCCAATTGTGCAAAACCAAATGATCATTATTCAGTGCAACAAGTGAATTCCCCTCAATGATAAAACTAGTAAAGGATCCAATGTCATGCATATCAATCAGAGAACCGTAGAGATCAAAACGATAGATTTTACCATCCGAACTCGCTAAAAACAATTCATTATTTACTTCTTGAATAGCGACAATTCCTGCAATATTTAAAATGCCTTGGAGGTTTTTAATTTCTTGAAATTGATCTGTCCCTCCCAAACTTAAGAGAATTAACTTTGAGTTTAATTGATCTACCACCCAAACTTTATCGGGTTGACCAGAAACAGCAACCATTGTAGCATTACCAATATCAAAACCACTTAAATCAATGCACTCTTCTGATAATGTCAAGGTATTGTCCAAAACACAAATCAATTGTTGTTCTTCTGAAAACGTTAGCAATTTCATTGTGTTGATTGGTCGAAGTGATTTCAATTGTCCTAATGACTTTATACTTTGTGAAAATTTCTTAACACCAAGAGAATCATACTTTTGAATTGTCCGATTCGCAGTAACATATACATTTCCTAAAACATCCACTGACCAATTATCGTTTTCACCAATGGAAAGCTCTAATTGCTTTGTCCAGGCATACTTAGTTGAATCTTGTGCTTGACAAAATCCTACCAAAAGAATAAACAGAATAACTAGTCGCTTTTTCACTTGTACATTTTTTGAGATTCAACGATTTGCAAGAGTTGTTCCAAAATTGCACGATTGTTCACTAAACGCGGAACTTTGTTTTGCCCACCTAACTTACCGATTGATTTTAACCATGCTTCAAACGTTCCTTCCGGCACAACTTTCACCAAAGGAAAATCCATCACCATGTTTTGATAGCGTTTGGCGTCATAATCGGAGTTGATTTCACGTAAATGCTCATCGAGCAATATTATGAATCGTTTTAAGTCGTCTGGTTGCTGAACAAATTCAATTGCCCATTCATGTGCTCCTCGTTCAATTCCATCCATATAAACAGGACAAACGGTGAACTCACGAATTTGTGCATTTGTTTTCATACTTGCATAAGCAATTGCTTTTTCAGCATTGTCCACGATCACCTCTTCTCCAAACGTATTCAAGTAGCTTTTTGTACGTCCAGTGATTTTAAAACGAAATGGTAAGAGCGAAGTAAATTGAACGGTATCGCCGATGATATAACGCCACAATCCACCATTCGTAGAAATCACCATGGCATAATTTATACCCAATTCTACTTCTGCCAAATTCACAACTTCGGTGGAATTAACTCCGTCGAAAGATGACATTGGAATAAACTCATAGTAAATTCCATAATCCAACATAAGCAACAATTCATTCGAATCTATCTGATCCTGAATACCAAAAAATCCTTCGGAAGCATTGTAAGTCTCAACGTAATTCATTTTATCGTCGGGAATCAATTTCTTGAACTGTTCACGATATGGATCAAATGAAACTCCACCATGCATGAACAATTCTAAGTTCGGCCAAACTTCTTTCAAATTACTTTTACCTGTAATTTCAAGAATTTTATTAGCCAACACCATCGTCCAACTTGGTACTCCTGCCAAAATCAACACATCTTCATGAATTGTACTTTCTGCCATGCGTTCAATCTTCGATTCCCATTCACTCATCAAAGCGATTTCCTTTGCAGGCGTTCGACGCAATTCAGCCCACCAAGGTAAATTCTTGACGATAATGGCTGATAAATCGCCAAAATAAGAATCTGTACTCAAATGATTAATTTGCGCACTTCCACCAACTATTAAATGCTTTCCGTTGTATAATTTTCGATTCGGGTGGTTATTATAATAGATTGCTAATAAGTCTTTTCCACCTTTATAATGACAATCTTCCAAGGATTCTTTTGTCACTGGAATAAATTTACTTCGAGCGGAAGTTGTTCCTGAAGACTTTGCAAACCATTTGGTATCCGAAGGCCATAATAGATTCTGTTCACCTTCCATCAAACGATCTACGAAAGGTTGAACGTCGTTGTATTCTTGAAGTGGAACGTTTTGCCGAAAATCGTTGTATTTGCGAATCGATGAAAAATTATAGGTTCTTCCCCATTCAGTATGTTGAGCAGAAAAAATCATCTTTTCAAACAATTCTTGCTGCACTTCCAATGGATATTTCTTGAATAAATCGATTTGATGTATTCGTTTTTTGATGATCCAAGCAAATATCGAATTGAACGGCATTTTCCTCTGGGTGAATTTTTAACTAAAGTATGAAAATCAGACGACATAAAAAAAGCCATTCATTACATGAATAGCTTTAGCAAAGATTACTCTTTAAATATTGTTCTTGACGTAGAGATTAACCCCAGATCAAAATCGTAGCTAAAATAGCAAGCGCGATAATTGTGTAAATCGTACCTACTGCAGCTGTCGAACCTTCGAAGAAATTATCTGACATAACGTTTTGTTTTTTTTCAAAAGTATAAAATATTTTGACGTTTGAAACCGCTTTTTTAAACTTTCTTTACTTCATGAACAGAAAGTAGAATTTATGGAAGTTTATGACCCTGACTTTCAACAAAAAGTTCAAACCAATCTTCCAATTCAATTTCAATTTCCAATGCTTTATTGATATTTTTTATTCGGTCTAAATTGCTAGTGCCGATTACAGGATATATGTTCGCGGGATGCATCATTAGCCAAGCAAGTAATAGTTGATCAATTGAACTTTCATACTTATTTGCCATGTTACGCACCTTTAACTCAACCAGAGAAGACTCTTGAAAAATGGTTCCCAAAGGCTTCCAAGCCAATGTTTGAATTGATTTAATTTGGTGAACATCCAATAGACCACTTTTCATTGCATCCAAATTGGTCAATGAACATTCTATTTGATTCATTTCTATAGTTGAAGCTGTTTCTAAAAGACTTATTTGAGCTGCATTGAAATTAGAAACACCAAAATGGATTATTTTACCTTCTTCTTTTAACAATTCAATTATTTCTCCAATTTCTTCTGGATGCATCAAGGGACTTGGACGATGCAACAAGAGCGCATCCAGGTAATCAGTTCTAAGATTCAATAAGCTTTTTTCCACAGACTTACGGATATGCTTTTTTGAATAATCATAATGTTTAATCTGAATGGAATTATTTTCACACGGGTATTGTATACCACATTTTGAAATTATCTGAATTTTTTCACGATCAATCTGAGTCTGAACCAATGCATTACCAAATTCAGCCTCAGTGGTGTAAGCTCCGTAAATATCAGCGTGATCGAAGGTTGTTATACCATTTTCAAAACAGGTTTCAATTCTGGTAATATAATCTTCTAAAGAAAATGAATTCCCCCATTTTCCCCACCCCATAGTTCCTGCGATGATTCTTGAATTTTCTTTCATATGTATTCAACAAAAAAGCCACTCGAAATCGAATGGCTTTTAATTCACTATTTCATGATTTTAATCTCTTGATCCGAATAAACGAAGTAAAGACAAAAATAAGTTCACAAATAAAATGTACAACTGTAATCCACCAATTAACGACAATTTATTGCGATCCAAACCTGACAAAGTTTCATCTTGTGAAATGCCTTTCAATTGTTGCATGTAATAAGCAGTTAATCCTGTAAAGACAAATACTCCAATTGCAGAAATAACATAACTCATTGTTTCACTTTGCATAAAGAAGTTCACAATTCCAGCGATGAAAATACCGATGAAAACCATGTACAATAAGCTTCCGAATTTCGTTAAATCTGTATTTGTAGTGTATCCTAAAATCGCCATTGCAGCAAACGCTCCAGCAGCGACAAAGAATGTTGAAGCAATTGAAGCTTCAGTGTAGACAATAAAAATGGTACTTAAACTCAAGCCCATTAATACAGAATAAAGAATGAACAAGCCCATCAATAATCCCAAAGACAAACGTCTGTACGCCATTTGAATCAACAATCCCAAACCTACTGGAGCGAATGCAACAACATAGAATAATGGCGAAATTGCTCCTTCAGCAGTTAAAAAGTACTTTACAAAAAACACAGGTAATTGCTTACCGTTCTCAAACGTTATTTGTTCTCCAGCACCAGCCATGTAAGCGATAACACCTGAAATAGCTAAAGCAGCGAACATATAACTATACACACTACGAAAGAACTCGCGAGAAATTTCCTTCGTGTAGCCATCATTTGTATCTAAAATTGAATTCATAGGTTTTAATTTGTTGTTAATCGTTAATGTAATTTTGCTTGTACTAAATTAATAAATTCTTTTCTCGTTGCATCATTTTTCAAAAACAATCCTGTAAAAGCACTTGACGTTGTTACTGAGTTTTGCTTTTGAACGCCACGCATTTGCATACACATATGAGAACATTCAATCACAACAGCAACTCCTTTCGGGTTTAAAGTACGTTGAATACAATCACGAATTTCAATTGTCAAACGCTCTTGCACTTGCAAACGACGTGCGTATGCATCTACAACACGTGGAATTTTACTTAATCCAACAATTTTTCCATCTGGGATGTAAGCTACATGCGCTTTTCCAAAAAATGGCAACATATGGTGTTCGCACAAGGAATAAACTTCAATGTCTTTCACAATGACCATTTCTGAATACTCTTCATGAAAAATGGCTTGTTTCACTAGGTCATCTGGATTAATGTCATAACCATGTGTCAAATATTGCATTGCTTTTGCAACACGTTCAGGTGTTTTCAACAATCCTTCTCTGTTTGGATTTTCTCCAATTTGTTTTAGAACCTCTTCGTAGTGGTTGGCTAAATCCGATGTTATTTTATCGTCGTACATGTCAATCTTTGTTAATGTTGAATGTGTAGAACACGCTCGAAGCTAATTTGTTCTAAATCATTTCGAATGCCTTACAAGTTGTTCGCTTTTTATGCCCGATTTTTCGATAACCCCAAAACCAAAGCGTCCAAACAAAACAATTTAATAAGGTTCGTTTCCTCCGTAATATTCAACAAAATTATTTTCAGTTTCAACCAATTTGATTTTCACCAACTCACCTCCTGCTTGTGCAATCGGATCTTTGATAATGTCCCAAATTTGAATTACCATATTTTCTGTAGATGCCAACATTCCTTTCAAAAACGGAACATCCAAATTTAAATTCTTGTGATCCAATGGCTCAATTACCAATTCTTTCAACAATGCACTCAACTCTTTTAAATTGATCACAAACCCAGTATCTTCATGCGGCTTACCTTTCACGGTAACATAAATAGCGAAATTGTGTCCATGCCAGTTCTTGTTTGAACATTTTCCAAATACTTCCCAGTTCTTTTCCTCTGACCAATCCTCTCTCCACAATTTGTGAGCAGCATTGAAAGTCTCTCGACGTGTGATATAAACAGTTTTCACGATGCAATTTTTAAAGTACAAAGATAGTCAGAATTCGGAATTCACAATCGCAAATCATACCTTTGTAGCATGGAAGAACGCTTAGATAAAATATTGTTGCAACGAAATTTGGTGAGTTCACGGGTTCGCGCAGAACAAATGATTCGTGAAGTTGGTGTACGTGTAGATGGAAAACTGATCAATAAAACGGGGAAAAAATTCTCTGTCGATTGCAAAATTGAAATTATTCAAGAGGAAATTCCTTGGGTTTCAAGAGGTGCTTTGAAAATCATCGAAGCGATTGAACTTTGGAAACCAGCCATCAACGGTGGAACAATGATGGACATCGGAGCTTCAACGGGTGGATTCACTGAAGTTCTTCTACAAAATGGCGCAGCGAAAGTGTTTTGTGTAGATGTTGGTAAAGATCAATTGCATGAAAAAATCAAATCGGATGAACGCATCGTTAACTTGGAAAAAACACATGTGCGCGAACTCACTTCAAACTTAATCAAAGATGAAATTGACGGCTGTGTGATTGATGTTTCTTTCATTTCCTTGGAAAAAATCTTCCCATTCATCCACACGTTCTTGAAACCTGGCGCTTTTGTCATTGCATTAGTGAAACCACAATTTGAAGTTGGAAAAGAAAATATCGCCAAAGGTGGTATTGTAAAAAACAAAAGTTTGTATCCAGAAGTCATTGAAAAAATCAAAGTTTCTGCAAAATTGAACAACTTAATTTATCAGGATCATTGTGTATCTCCTATTTTGGGTGGCGATGGGAATCAAGAGTTTTTAATGCTTCTTCAGAAGGATTCGTAATTTCTCATTTGTAATTCGTGATTAACCTTCGTAAAAAAACGCTTTTTTAGAACCATTCAAAATAACCGTTTTGTATCTTTGTACTCAGTTATGAGTGAAGGAACAAAAAGACCATTCAGTGTGCGTGAAATTCGAGAAGAATTTCCTGCATTGCGCCAGTTGATTTACAACAAAAATTTGATTTATTTCGACAACGGAGCAACCTCGCAAAAGCCGAAAATAGTGCTTGATGCGATCAATATGTATTACTCGAAAGACAATGCAAATATTCACCGTGGAGTTCACTTCATGAGTCAAAAAGCGACAACTGAATATGAAGCGTCACGCATTACAATTCAGAAGTACATCAACGCAAAAAAATCAGAAGAGATTATTTTCACGAAAGGAACAACTGACGGAATCAACCTAGTTGCCTATTCGTTTGGTGAATTGCTTTCTGCGGGAGATGAAATTATCATCACAGCAATGGAACACCATTCAAACATTGTTCCTTGGCAAATGCTTTGTCAGCGCAAAGGATTGAAACTTCGCGTGGTTCCAATCAACAAGAAAGGTGAATTGATCATGTCCGAATACGACAACATGTTGAATTCGAAAACCAAATTAGTTGCTGTAACACACATTTCGAACACACTTGGTACAATCAATCCAGTAAAAGAAATGGGAGCAAAAGCACATGCTGTTGGAGCAAAAATACTGGTGGATGGCGCACAAAGTATTCAACACATGTCGATCGATGTGAAGGACATGGATTGTGATTTCTTCGTCTTTTCTGGTCACAAAGTATTTGGTCCAACTGGAATCGGTGTTTTGTACGGAAAAGAAGCGATTTTAGATAGCATGCCTCCGTATCAAGGTGGTGGCGATATGATTTCGAAAGTGACATTCGAGCGCACAACCTACAACGAATTGCCATTTAAATTTGAAGCAGGAACGCCGCACATCGCTGGTGGAATTTGTTTAGGAAAAGCATTTGAATTCCTTTCGAGTTTAGACATGGTTGCGATTCAGAAATACGAGAAAGAATTAGCGGAATATGCGCAAGATATGCTTGACACCTTTGAAGGTTGTCGCATTATCGGCGAGGCAAAGAACAAAACATCTGTTGTTTCGTTTGTAATGGAAGGAATTCACCCTTTTGATATCGGAACTTTGTTAGACAAACAAGGAATTGCAGTAAGAACAGGACATCATTGTACACAACCATTGATGGATTTCTTCGGAATTCCAGGTACAGTGCGCGCTTCATTTGCGTTTTACAACACGCGTGAAGAAGTTGACAAGTTTATTGAAGCGGTGGAGAAGAGTATAAATATGTTGAAGTAGTTGGAATATAGAACATGGAGCATGGAGCATGGAATATGGGATATTGAACATTGAACATAGAACATGGAACATGGAACATGGAACATGGAACATGGAGCATGTACAATTAGATAATTTTATAGGGACGTCGATTTATCGCGTCCAAAGAGGGAACAACATATAGAAAAAACCAAACTAATGCCTTTTGCCTAAATAGCTTAATAACTTAGAAAAAATGACCATCGAAGAAAAACAACAGGAAATAATTGACGAGTTCAACATCTATGACGATTGGATGGAAAAATATGAATACATCATCGAACTCGGAAAAGACCTTCCGATTATAGACCCGGATAAATTAACGAACGATCGCTTAATCGAAGGTTGTCAATCACGTGTTTGGTTGGATGCAGAAGTGAAAGATGGTAAAATGCAATTTTCTGCAGATTCAGATGCGATTATCACCAAAGGAATTATTGGTTTGTTGATTCGCGTAATGAATGATGAAACACCAGAAACCGTTGCAAAGACAGATTTACATTTCATCAAAGATATTGGTTTACAAGAACACCTCTCACCAACACGTGCGAATGGATTGGCAAGCATGGTGAAGAAAATGAAAATGGCCGCTATTCAAGCAACAATTAATAAATAAGATTACACGAAAAGCAAGATGATTAAAGCATTTAAATCGTGGCGCAATACTAAAAAAATGGAACAAGAAATTATCAAATTAGAAAATACAGTTGTTGAGGTTCTCAAAACAATTTATGATCCCGAAATTCCAGTAGACATTTTCGAATTAGGCTTAATTTATGAGGTGCGCATCGATGAAGATAAATTCGTTGAAATCGACATGACTTTAACTTCACCGAACTGTCCAGTTGCCGAAACAATGCCAAAAGAAGTGGAAGAAAAAGTGGCAGCAATTGATGGTGTAACTGGTTCAAAAGTAAATATCGTGTTTGATCCTGCTTGGGACAAAGACATGATGAGTGAAGAAGCGAAATTAGAATTGGGCTTTTTGTAGGATTGGACTTTAGGATATTTAGACTTAAGGACATTAAGACTTAAGGACAAAAAGCATTTCGGAATTAAAAAATCAAAAAAATGAGACGAGTAGTTATTACTGGAATTGGTGCTTTGACGCCAATTGGAAATAATTTAAACGACTATTGGACGAATTTGAAAAACGGTGTAAGTGGCGCTGCTCCGATTACCAAATTCGATACTTCAAAATTTAAATCAACGTTTGCATGCGAATTGAAAAACTTTGACCCGAAAGATCATTTCGACGTGAAAGAAATTCGCAAATACGATGCTTTCTCACAATACGCCCTAGTCGCAGTTGACGAAGCTGTGAAACATGGAAACATTGATTTCGACACCTTGAACAAAGACCGCATCGGTGTAATTTGGGGTTCAGGAAATGGAGGAATTCAAACCTTCCAAGATCAAATGATGGAATTTTGTGAAGGAGATGGAACACCGCGTTTCACGCCATTCTTTATACCACGTATTTTGGTTGATATTGCCTCTGGAATTATTTCCATTAAATACGGTTTACGCGGCGTGAACTTCTGCCCTGTTTCTGCTTGTGCAACATCAAACACTGCATTAATCGAAGCGTTTAATTATATCAAGTGGGACAAAGCAGATATGATTATTTCAGGTGGATCAGAAGCCGCAATCAATCAAGCTGCAATTGGAGGATTCTCTTCCGCAAAAGCCTTGTCAACCAGAAATGATTCTCCAGAAACTGCTTCTCGTCCGTTTGACGTAACGCGCGATGGGTTTGTAATGGGAGAAGGCGCTGGAGCCTTGATTCTAGAGGAATATGAACACGCGAAGAAACGAGGAGCAACAATTTATGGAGAAGTTGTTGGCGGTGGAATGGCAGCAGATGCCTACCATTTAACTGGTACACATCCTGAAGGTGATGGCGCTGTTTTGGGAATGACAGAAGCATTGCGCGAAGCTGGAATTTCAGCAGATCAAATTGATTATATCAACATGCACGCAACATCTACTGCTCTTGGTGATAATTCTGAGTTAATTGCAGCAAAACGCGTATTCGGTGAACGAACATCATTAGCTGTTTCAGCAACAAAGTCAATGACAGGACATTTACTTGGAGCAGCTGGAGCTATTGAAGGAATTGCCTGTGTGATGGCCTTGAAAGAAAATTTAGTTCCTCCTACAATTAATACAACTGAAATTGAACCAGAATTTGTAGATTTATTCGATTTTCCATTGGGAAAAGCAAAAGAAAAGCAGTTGACGTATGCCATGAGTAATACCTTCGGTTTCGGAGGACACATTGCCAGCGTTATTTTTAAGAAATTTGAAGAGTAATTCTTCGCTATTTAAGTCATATGAAAAATACATTTTTAATTCTAGCTATTTTAGTTTCACACCTTTCATACGCACAAACCACTCGATCGATAGAAATAAAAGTGAAGGATACAGTTGAGCTGAAAGTGAAAACAGCAGATATGAAAATTTCGATTCCTCAAGATTACACGTTCGAGGAGCCAGAATATGATTATAGTTACGACGAATACGAGGATTCAGAATACGATGAAGGCTATGACTATGAAGCTGAATATTACTACAATCATCTAAGCAAAAAAGAAAAACGTAGAGCAAAGAAAGCGAACCGTAAACTCGAAAAAGAAATGAAAAAATGGGAGAAATCGTATGCTTTAGAAAAAGAGGAAGTTCCCATGGTTACAGAAGAAGTTGTGTATGACGAAGAAATTAGTATAGATACAACAATTATGGACTATACGTATGACGCATATAATTCATACAACTTACCATTTGCAGAAAGAAAAGCGAAATGGATTACCTATTTAACACAAAACAACATACCTTTCGATACTGTTTCAAGTGATGGAAATAGTGAATATTACGATTACGAATCTTTCAATATTCAACTTAGAAATTTAACGTTTGCTCAAATTCAATTAATGAATCAGTACGAAGATTCAGTATACAATACTTATACAAGCATCACAAAAATGAACTTTGAATCGTTGGATTCAAAAATGGATGAAGTGTATGCTGATTTGTATAAAAAAGCGCAAACTCAAGCGAATTCACTAGCAAAAGTAATTGGAGCAACACCTGGAAAAGTGATCCGTGTTTACGAACCTGCAATTGATGTCGCAAATATTGGTGAAGCTTACAGTGAATTGCTAAAAGAGCTGATGAAGAAAAATGACTATTCAACAGATATGGCTAGCAAAAAAACAACTGTTGAGCGCATTTTCGTGTTTGAAATAAAATAAGCGAATGGTTAAAGACCTTTGGATCAATCTTCCTGTCAAAAACATTCAACAATCGAAGCAGTTTTTTGCCGAATTAGGTTTTGAATTCAACTCAAACTATGCTGAATCAGCAGATTCTGCATGCTTGATGATTGGCTCTAAAAAAACCATTGTCATGTTGTTTTCCGAATCGATGTTTGAAAAGATCAATCAGTTTCCATTAACAGACAGGACTCAATCATCCAGTGTATTGTTTTCCTTTGATGTCGAATCGCGTCAAGAAATTGATGACTTAGCTATAAAGGTAGAAGCAGCGGGAGGAATTCTATTTAGTAAACCTGCTGAACACCAAGGTTGGATGTACGGTTGTGCTTTTGTCGATTTGGATGGTCACCGTTGGAATGCACTTTACATGGATTATTCGAAATTGAACAACTAATTACAAGTTGTTTCTTAATAAAAGATGATTTCCCGTTTCAATCTGTTTTGAAAAGCGTATCTTTCTAAAACGATTTTTTTAGAAGCAATGAAAACACCTTCCACATTTAAAGCAAAATTCAAACGCTTTTGGAAACTAATAGGTCCTGGACTTGTTACCGGTGCAAGTGACGATGATCCATCTGGAATTGCAACGTATTCACAAGCAGGTGCAGCTTTTGGACTAGCAACACTTTGGACTTCTATCGTCGCTTTTCCATTGATGGCTGTAATTCAACAAATGTGTGCTCGAATTGGTCTTGTAACGTCTCAAGGTTTAACGGGAACCTTGAAAAAACACTACTCACGACCAATCTTGTATGTGATGCTTTTGTTCAGTTTCCCTGCCATCGTCATGAACATTGGAGCGGATATCGCAGGAATGGGAGCAGTTGGAAATTTACTTTTCCCTTCTATTGACGCGATGTTCTTTAGTGTGTTTTTCACATTGCTTTTATTAGGATTAATCATTTACCTACCTTATCAAAAAATTGCAAAAGTGCTCAAGTACTTGTGCATCGTTATGCTTGTCTATTTTGTTGTTCCATTTTTATACAAACAAGATTTTGGAGAAATCGCTAAGGCAACATTTATCCCGACGATTCACCTTGATAAGGAGTTCATGGCGATACTAGTAGGTATTTTAGGCACAACCATTTCACCTTATTTATTCTTTTGGCAAGCATCCGTCGAAGTGGAAGAAATGAAACACAAATCAAAACACGTAATGGTCAATAAAAAAATCTTGAACGAGATGAAACAAGATGTTGACTTTGGAATGACCTTTTCAGGATTCGTGATGTTCTTCATTATTTTAACCACTGGAACCGTTTTGTACAAAGGCGGTGTGCATCAAATCGACACAGTTGAACAAGCTGCAATGGCATTAAAACCCTTAGCAGGTAATATGGCTTACTTGCTTTTTGCGATTGGCGTAATTGGTACAGGATTAATTGCAATTCCTGTCTTGAGTGGTTCGCTTTCCTACATTTTCACTGAAACATTTGGTTGGGAACAAGGATTGGACAAAAAATTCCACGAAGCAAAAGGTTTTTACGTGATCATCGCAATTTCACTATTGTTAGGATTGAGCATGAATTACCTTGGGATCTCACCTATTCAATCATTGATTTATACAGCAATTCTTTATGGAATAACAGCACCCGTTTTAATTGCTATCATCTTGCATATTTCGAACAACAAAGTGATTATGGGTAAAAATGTGAATGGACTTTGGACAAACATCCTCGGTTTCATTGCTTTTCTTATCATGACTGTTGCGGCAGTTTATCTCTTGTATTTACAGTTCTTTGCATAAGCTATTTTTTGAGCTAACTTTACAGGCTCAAAATGAAACTACTCATTCCTCTTGTAAGTCTGCTAATTTGGTCAACCAGTTTTGCCCAGAACGATTCGCTGGACACACTTTCACGCCATCGAAGAATTGCAGTATTACCGGTTCCTGCTTTTGGTTATTCACCTGAAACAAAAACCTATTTTGGTGCGGTATGTTTGTTCAATTTTAACTTTTACAACGATACACTTACACGCTCTTCAAATGCCAAAATTGAATTCAATTATTCATGGAACAAACAACTCATTTTAGAAAGTGAATGGAATTATTTCTTCAAAGCGGAGAAATGGTTTACGCAAGGCTTGATGCATTTTTCAAAATATCCAGATCGTTATTATGGAATCGGAGCAAACACGAACGACTCTTCCGAATTATTGTTCCAAAGCCAACGCATCAAACTTCATGGATCGCTTTTAAAGCAAATAGCGCCAAAACTGTTCATCGGCCTCGGACTGAAGTACCAAAATTATTCGAACTTAAGTTATTTTGATAACCTCAATTCTTTTTCAGAATTAAAAGCACAACAAACAGTTGGTATTCGTTTCATTGCCCTTCAAGATAAACGAAACAATCTGTTGACGCCAACGAAAGGAAATTATTTGGAACTAAGCACTGCTATCAACAAAAGTGAAACGGTTTATTCCCATGTGTTCCTAGATGCGCGCAAGTACTTTTCGTTCTCGAAATCCTTTCAACCGGTGATTGCGCTTAGACTTTATCATCTTTCAACCCTTGGAAATGCTCCTTTTTACGATGGCGCAATTTTCGGTGGTGACAAATTGATTCGCGGTTATTTTTATGGTCGTTTCAGAGACCAACACAGCAGCATACTACAAGCCGAATACCGCATGAAAATTGTCTGGCGATTCGGATTGGCAGTATTTGGTGGAGCAGGATTGATCTACAACAGTTCCATATCCTTGGAAAATTTCAAACCAAATACTGGTATTGGATTGCGCTTCCTCGTTGACAAGAAAGAAAACACCTTTTTACGCTTCGATTATGCTATTGGTAAACAAAATCAAAATGGATTCTATGTCAGTTTTGGAGAAGCCTTTTAGTACAAATCATTATCTTCGTTCCGTATTTATTCTATGAAACACTCGAAACCCTTCTTGCTATTCGCTTTCTTTCTATTCAACATAGTTCAACTGAATGCGCAACTCGAAAATTGGACACTTCACTTTGATAGTACGCTCATTTTTTCATCACCCCGTTTAATGGATTTAAATGAAGATGGAACGCAAGATATTGTTGTTGGAGGTGGCAATGAATTTCAACGAACGGAAAACGGAATACTCGCAATAAACGGTAAAACAGGTAAGCTACTTTGGAAAACTGCTGCACCAACCCAAATTTACACGAGTGCACTTTTTCAAGACATTAACAATGATTCAATTCCAGACGTTTTCATCGGTGGTCGCACAGCTCAGTTCTATGCCTTGGATGGAAAAACAGGAAAACCCATTTGGAAATTTTGGAACCAAGCAAAACACCTAGCAAAAAAAGCAGGTATTTATAATTTTTGCGCAGTTCAATTTATTGCTGACCAAAACAAGGATGGTGTTTTAGATTTACTCATGTCAAACGGAGGTGATGCACAAGCTTTACCAACCGAACTTAATCGTCCAAGAGGGAATTTACTTGTGGTTGATGGAAAAACTGGAAAAGTACTCGCGCAAGACAAACTTCCAGAGAACCGTGAAATTTACTATGCTCCTCACCTCCATTTCAATTACGGAAAAGACAGCGCAACCATCATCTTTGGGACAGGTGGTGAGGTGATTGATGGTAAACTTTGGGAAGTCTCACTTGCTGAATTAATGAACAACGACATCTCAAAAGCACGTATTTTACTGAGCGACTCATTAAAAGGATTTATTGTGAATGCAGTTTTGAGCGATCTGAACAACGACAATTACCTTGAAATCATCAATGCTCGCATCAATGGAGGTGTAAGTTGCCTTAATGGAAAAACCAAAGAACTTATGTGGGAACATCGTTTTCCCGAATTTGAATCCTACACATCACCAACACTTGGTCAGTTTGTCGGAGATGAAACGCTTGACGTTTTAGTATTCAATGCTCATGGGGCTTATCCAAATTATGATTTCTTCAATGCAGCCATTATCGATGGAAAAACGGGTGATTTGACTTCTGATGAATTTGCTGGAATTGCTCAATTTGGAACGGCACTTTCCGCAGATATCAATGGCGATCACTACGATGAAATCATCTACATCGAAAACAACTTTGATCCTATTTCACAAGCAGCAAGTTGTCAAGTGAAAGTAATCGACGTTCATCAAAACTCGAGCTTTTGTGTTGGACCTGTTTATGAAGGAACATCCATTTCAAGCACGCCAACATTCGCAGACTTAGACAAGGACGGTTGGATCGAAATTATCTTTGCGCATTCGAGTTCGTTCATTGCAGAAAAAGTATATTCTGAAGTCACATCACTAGAATTGGAGTGGAAAAACATCCACATTACCTACCCTTCCTTTCTTGGACCTGAAGGAAATGGAATTCTAAAAAAATAACTACATTTAACCATCAACTTTAATTTCACCTTTTATGAAACGTCAACATTTCCTCATCTTCGCTTTGTTAGTAGTAATGGTGCTACTCGTTGTAGATCCTGTTTATGCCGGACCTGGAGGAGCAATTGCCAAAGCGATCACAAAAACCTTTTGGGGTAAATTACTGATGCTCATTCTCGTAATCATTTTTGCACCGCTCATTATTTACGTATTAATCCGCGAACGCATTGGCGTCTTTTACACAAAACGAACATTGAGCAAAATTGCAGCTGTTGATCGTCGTTTCAATTGGTTGGATTTGGAGAAAGATATTCGCAATGCCTACAGTCGTGTGCACATTGCGTGGGACAAAGAAGACATGTCGGCCGTGCAAGAATATGTAAGTTCGTGGTATTGGCAAAACCAACAATTGGTTTACTTAGATGAATGGAAAAGTAGAAACCTTCACAATGTTTGTCATTTGAAAACAATTGGCAGAATCAAACCTTTGTACATTGAACTTAGCGAATACGATCAATTCGAAGGAACGCGTATTGCTTTTAGCATCTTTGGTGAAATCGAAGATTACCTTATTGACAATGAATCGCGACAAATTGTTGAAGGATCACGCGGTTACCAAGAGGTGGAAAAAGTATGGATTTTTGAACTAACCGACGGTAAATGGTTATTAGACGATATTCGCGATGGTTCGTTAAGCTTGGCTTTCGCAAAAATGAAAAACAGTATTCCCGAGAACTTACCAACCTTGCTTCAGCAAAATAAAGTGAAACGCAAAGCGTAAGCTCCTTCTTTTTCAATTTATTAAGAACCAATCTTTTTTAGTGCTAAAGTGGTGAAATAATTGACCCTTTTCACCAGTTTGAGACAGAACTTTTCTACTTTTAAAGTCGATAAAACGACGAAAATGAAAAGAATTGGAATAATTGGAGGTGGGTTTTCAGGATCATTAACTGCCATTCAGTTGATTCACAAAAGTGAAGCATGTGAGATCATTCTAATCAATGAACATGAAAGCTTTAACAAAGGCTTCGCATACAATCCCTATTCTGACAAGCAATTGCTGAATGTAATCACTGGTAAAATGAGTGCTTTTGCCGATCAACCCGATCATTTCTTGAATTGGGTGATGCAACAAGCAGATTTCAAAGACCGTGACCGCACTTTAATTGCCAATTCATTTTTATCGCGTAAACTCTATGGTGATTACCTCGTGGATGTTTGGAAAACAAATGCTCCACTTGCAACAACCAAAGGAATTAAAATAACTGTACTCGACCAATTTGTTGTTGATTTAGACATCGCACCAACGAAAGTAACAATGGTTTTGGACAATGGAGATTCAATAGAAGTAGATCAATGTGTAATTGCCACTGGGAATCAAGTTCCACGAAATCCAAGCATTCAAAACACAGCCTTTTATCCAAATAAAAACTATTTCCAAAACCCATGGATTCTAGCTGCGGTAAAAGATGTTGATCCAAATTTGCCTGTCATGATTGTTGGAAATGGTTTAACCATGGTTGATACTGTTCTTGGACTCAAAGAAAATGGCTTCAACGGAGAAATCTATTCCATATCTCCGAAAGGATTTAATATTCTACCGCATCGTCACAACGGATTAAAATACGATAAACTGGTTGAAGAATTGACCGAAAACATGTCTTTGCGTGAAATCTATCAATTGGTAAGCAAACACATTAAAACCGTTCGCGAATATGGCGTATCCGCCGAACCAGTGATTGATTCGTTGCGTCCACACACACAGCGTTTATGGAAAGGATTAAGTGAAGCAGAAAAAGCACTGTTTATGTCACGCTTGCGCCATTTATGGGGAGTTGCGCGTCACCGCATTCCTTTGCATACACACGATAAAATTCAACAATTGCGCATCGATGGGAAATTACACATACAATCGGGTAGAATTGTAGATTTCAAGGAAGTCTCGAACGGAATTGAAGTGAGTTATTTTGATAAAAAAGAAGGAACTACCAAGGCAATTGTTGTTTCTCGCATCATTAATTGCACAGGACCTGAAACCGATTTGCGCAATGTTGAAAAGAGCTTTTTGAAAAATTGCTTACTCAAAGGCGACATTGTTCAAGATGCCTTGAAGCTTGGAATCAATGCCAACACAGAAACATTCCAGGTGAAAAAAGCGGATGGCACTTTCCATTCCAATGTCTTTACCTTAGGCGGAAATCTGAAAGGAGAATTGTGGGAATCGACAGCTGTGAACGAATTGCGTACGCAAACAGAGCGATTGGCGGAGCAATTGAGAAAGTAGTTGAAAGGTAAAGGTATCCATCAAAAGAACTGTTAAGTTTTCAGATTTATTTGTTTCTTTACAAACTGTTAAATCACTGAATACCACTTAACGTTTGAAGATTATTCACTCTATATTTCTTTTATTTTTTACAAGCTTTTGTTTTAATCAGGCATGGGCACAAGATCCTGTTCATTACAATTTAAACGATGAAAATGGCCTTCCGAGCAACGAAGTGTATCAAGTTCTTCAAGATCGACAAGGATTTATGTGGATTGGTTGCGATGCCGGTTTATTCAAATATGATGGTTTCGAATACAAACAGTATAAAAATGCCGATCAAAATGGTCGTGCCATTTCGGATTTAAATCTTGATGTAAAAGGTCGTTTGTGGGCACGCAATTTTAATGGTGAAATCTATTGTTTGGTCAATGATAGACTGCAATTGGTTACAAAACACATAAAAACCAATGTTGCACATGCTGAATTCGCCCTGGATAACAAAGGGAATTGTTGGGCCGTTTTCAATTCAATTGTTTATTCAATTGCCCCGTCTGGAAAGATTGTGTACAAGCAAAAAGTTTACTTCAAGCAAAATCCCCTTGGTCAAATAAACGATGTCATTCTTCAAAACGGGAAGTTGGTAATGGCGGATCGCTTCAATTCTGTATTTGTATTTAACCCCAAATCAAAACAACTAAAAGAAATCGACAAAGGCCACATCAGTCCGGAGCGCAATATCTTCTTCCGACAAGGAAATAAGCTGATGCTTTTAAGTGAATCCACTTTGTTAAATAAAATCACCCTCATAGAAATTTTAAAAACGAAGACACGCAATCAACAAACAATCTTGTTAACACCAAGCAATTCACGTTTATATATTATACCCGAGGTTCAGAAAAATGAAAGCTGGATTTGTACAGCAAATGGTGTTGGAAGGTACTCAGCTAATATTGGATCGCTCGACAAACTCTCTCGCTTCTTTAAGGGCAACAGTGTTAGTCACATTATGAAAGATTACGAAGGCAATTACTGGATAAGTACGCTCAATCAAGGAATAATCGTTGTTCCAAATTGGCAACTTCTTCGAATTGATCAATCTAATTTTTCGCTACCAGAGAATCATATCACAGCTATAAAAGCACTTTCAAAAAATGAATTAATCATTGGAACCTACACTGGAAGACTTTACCACGTAACGCTTTCACCACGCAACATTCAAGAAATAAAAAGTAAAATACCTCAGAAAACGATTAGTGTAAAATACATTCATCAATTCAAGAATCAGTTTATTGCCTCGCATGGCCCATTAAGTCTATTTTCATTGAATGGAATTTCTGCATCTTATCCAATTTACAGTTCAAAAGATGTTTGTGTTAATCAAGATTCCATTCATTTTATCTTTTCAGAAAGCCATGGAGCGATTCATCAGAAGGATTTAAAACCGACAATTAAACTTCACACGAGCGAAGGTGGAGGAAGAAATATCATTTACAATCCAACGGACCAAACAATTTATTATGCTTTTAGCAAAGGTTTGTATGCATTAAAAAAAGGCCTTCTTCGACAATTGAAATTTAACAATGAGCCAGTATATGTTTCCTCTTTTTCAGAGAATGGAGGAATTGTTTATGTGGCAAGTTTATCAAACGGTTTGTTGATGGTTCAGAATTCCAAGATTATTGGCAGTTATTCAAGCGAAAATTCGCTCATTGAAGATGAACTGCGCATTGTACATGCGTATAAACAATTTTGTTGGGTCAGCAGTCGTGAAAAACTGTTTCGAATTAACCTTTCTAACCATCAAATCGCTCCTTTCTCCTATTTAAACGGGATCAACCCACGCGACATCAATGCGATTGACCATGCAGATGGGTACGTATTTATCGCCACAAATAAAGGATTGATTTATTTCCCAGAAACATTGAAGTGGAAAAATACGCAAACACCTTTATTATATATTAATCATGTACTGATTGAAGGAAAGAAACATTCGAATCTCAGCAACATCAATTTACCATTTAACAACCATAATTTTAGTATAGATCTTTCCTCAATTTCGTTTAGAAGTCGTGGTAATTACACCTATCGTTATCGTCTTTCAGACTTAAATGACAACTGGACAACCATTCCTGCGAACAACAAACAAATCACTTTCAGTCATTTACCATCTGGTACTTATACATTCGAAGTTCAAGCAGTCAATGAAAATGGAATTTGCAGTCAAACACGTTCATTTCCAATAACAATAGAGCAAGCACTTTGGGAGACGTGGTGGTTCTATTTATTAACGACCATTTTTATCATCGTCTTCATTGCCCTGATCTTTTACTCACGCTTTAAGTATTTAAAACGAAAAGCAGACTTAAACAACAAATTGGTCCTGAGTCAACTTACCGCTCTGAAATCACAAATGAATCCACATTTCATGTTCAATGCCTTGAATTCGATTCAAGATTTAATGCTACACCAAGACACAAAGGGATCCAATTTATACATCAGTAAGTTCAGTAATTTAATGCGCAAAGTCTTGAATGCTTCTGACCAGCCAAGCATTAGCCTACAAGAAGAAATTGACATTCTTAGTTTGTATTTAGACCTAGAAAAATTACGTTTTGGGGATGAGTTTACCTTCGAATTGAAGCTGGATGAAACAATTGATCCTTATGAGGTAAATTTGCCCTCAATGATTTTACAACCATTTGTGGAAAATGCAATTAAACACGGACTTTTACATAAAAAAGGTGAAAAGAAATTGCGAATTCACTTCAGTGCTAAGGAGTCTTTAGTCTGTGAAATAACCGATAATGGAATAGGAAGAAAACATGCTGAAGAAATTAAAGTTCGCCAAAACAGAAACGCTTCTTTCGCGACAGGTGCAACTGAAAAACGAATTGAATTATTAAACAATGTTGATCAATTGAAGTACAAGCTTGAAATTATTGACTTGTACGAAGATGGAGAAGCCAGTGGAACAACGGTTAGGATTATCCTGCCAATAAACGAAGCATAAACACACATTGGAAAGTAAAACAAACCATTCGGAAATTTAAATTGATGTAAATTCATGTTTTTGATTCTCTTTGAACTATGTTAAAAGCCATTATTATTGACGACGAAGAAGGTGCACGATTCACTCTTTCAACCTTGCTGGCAGAATATTGCCCAAGTATTTCCATTGTGGCTCAATGCAGTAACGTCCCCGAAGGAGTTTTAGCGATTAATAAAAACTCGCCAGACATTGTTTTCTTAGATATTGAGATGCCAGAATACAATGGATTTGAATTGGTGGAATTTTTTAAAATTGTTGATTTCGAAATCATCTTTGTAACAGCATACAGCCAATATGCCATCCGTGCGTTTGAAGTTTCAGCTGTCGATTATTTATTAAAACCCGTAGAAATAGAACAATTACAAGGCGCTGTCGAAAAAGCGAGTCAAAAACGAAGTCAGGCCAATATCATGCAGCGCTTAGACTTAATGAAATCAACCTATAATGGCGATGAAATCAAAAAAATTGCGTTGCCAATGAGTGATGGTTTGATGTTTGTCGAAGTGGCGGAGATCATTCTTTTTGAAGCAGATCGCGCTTATACACATGTCTTTCTGAAAAATGGTTCAAAAATAACGGTAAGCAAACCAATGCGAACTTTTGAAGATATTTTGGAAAACCGCAACTTTATTTACCGACCGCATCGTTCGCATCTGATTAACATCAATTACATTAAAAAATATGTGCGCGGTGATGGAATGATTTTTATGGATAATGGAGTAGCACTTCCTGTTTCACGCGAGCGGAAGCAAGAGTTTGAAAGCTTATTGAAAGAGCTTCGAATTGCAAACTAAGAGCTACATGCATCATTTTCTTTTACAATAAGGTAATATGTTCCCAAGGGTTGAGCCAAAAGCTTAACCCTTTTTTCATTTCGGAAATTGAAAGCTACGATTCGGAAATTCTCTAAAGCAGATATTACTTGAATCAAGCAATTTTGATTTCAAATTAAAACCACTCGTATGAAAAAAATTACTTTATCCATTTTCTCTTTATTAACATTAGGGCTTAACGCGCAAATTACACTAACGCAAGCTTCACATAATTTTATTGTTGGAGATAGTTATTCGCTTGTTAAATATGATACTACAGGAAGCGCACCGAGAAACACGGGTGCAAATCAAACATGGAATTTCAGTACAATCGCGACTATAAACGCTACTCCAAATGAATTAGTCTTGTTAAATGATGCTACAACAATGTCAGGTGTGCCAGCCAATTCAACAATTGCTCAGGTATTCCCTGCCGTATCAACGAACTTTTATAAGACAAGTGGTGGAATCACTTATTTAACAGGAGTTTATCAAGATGGCGTATTAAACGCAGACTTTTCTTCAGATCCTCTTCCTATTCGCAACTGGGATTTAAGTTTTGGTGAAGGAAACAACTATTCCTCAACTGGAACATTTACATCTTCAAATCCAAATTTACCTTCGAATGGAAATATTGATGGTGAATTCAATTATGGTGTTGCAGGTTACGGAACATTAACTGCTCCAGACGGAACGGTATATTCGAATGTGCTGCAAGTCATCGATACAACGAACGTATCAATCGCATGGGTTCCACAACCTGGAATTGATGCTGGATTAGGAATCTCTACCATTTCGTACAAATATTATATCGCTGGTCAAAAACAACCAGTCGTTACCTATGAGGACATCATGCAAACAGCTTACGCTTTTAACAACATGACTGTACAAATGATTTATTGGGAACAAACACCTGCCTATAAATTAGCGTATTCAGAAGCGAGTCCAGCAGAAATAGCTTCAATCAATCCAGCAGATCAAATTAGTGTATACCCGAACCCAGCAACAAATGAAGTTTACATTTCATCTGAGAATGAGCTTACAGCAATGATTGTTGACTTGAGTGGATCGGTAATTTCTTCAACAACAATTTCAGGAATTCAAGCAATTAGTATTGAAAACTTACAACAAGGAACGTACATTCTTCAGCTTTCAGATGCTAAAGGAAATGTGCAAACGCGAAAAATAACAAAATTGTAAACAGGTAGTAGAGTTTAATTACGTTAACCACGTTCGCGGAAAAGGGTTGTTTCATTTGAGACAGCCCTTTTTTACTATAAAACAAATCGATCACTAGTTAAAGACATCCTACTTTATGGTTGATTTCTTGTCCAAAATTTTCAAGAAGTGAACAAAAAAATGAAGAAACACACGCACGAGATGAAGAAACACACTAAAAATTTAAAGAAGCACGCGTAAAATTTTAGGAAACACACGCGCAAACTAAGGAATCACAAAAAAAAACTTAGGAAGCACGCGTAAAATTTTAGGAAACACACGGACAAACTAAGGAATCACACAAAAAAACTTAGGAAACACGCGTAAAATTTTAGGAATCACACGCACAAACTAAGGAATCACACAAAAAAACTTAGGAAACACGCGTAAAATTTTAGGAAATGCTTTCAAAAAATTGAAAAATTGGATCGAATTAGACAAAATTGGAGGGCAAAACGAACGATTTAACAAATTTTCAGTTAATTTTTTCTTAACGACTTGAATTTCAGCAAAGTTTGGCACGCAATAGGATGGTGATCAGGCAGAGATCTCTCTGTATAAACCGCTTTACGAGCCTCATGAACTTGGCGAGCACAACACGTAAAAAGATGAACAAAGTAACAATTAGTAAAGTTAGCATGTTCCAAACTGTGGTGGCAACTTTACATGAGAATCAAACTGCTGTTAACAGCAAACCCGCTTTCGCAAGCGCACTTCAATCCTTTGAAACCCGTTTAGCAGAACTCGAACAACTGTTAAACGATCATGCAAAAGATTTGAAATGGATTACGAACGAAAAAGTAAGTACACGCGAAAAGGCCATTGAAAAAGTATATGTGCTAGTAAAAATGATGCGTGCATACAGCCAATCAATTGGTGATGAAAACCTTGAAGCAAAAATGAGTATTCGCAAGAAGGACTTCAACCTCGCAGGTACAATCGGCTTGATTAATTCAATCAGTTTCGTTCTGAACGAAGCAGGTTTAATCGAAGAAGAACTCGTCACATTTGGAATCGAATCAAATTTGATAAGTGAGGTAACTTTCTTAAGAAACAAATTGATTTCCTTGAACAATGCGCCGCGTTTGGCCCTAATTTCTCGCAAAACCCAAACTGCAACAATTGCGAGTTTAGAACGTGAACTCATAAATGTTTTGCGCACAACATTCGATCCGTTTGTTGACGTACTTCAAGATGAATTTCCACTTTTGTTTGCGAAATACACTGCTGCTCGACACGCTGTGAAGCCTGGCTATAAATCAAGTGCCAAAGATCAAGTTCCACCTGAACCAGATGACGGAATCAGTGAGTAACACAAAAAGTCCCTTCTTGCACAACAGGAAGGGATTTTTCGTTTTATACAGTCAATCTGCTACGTAAATTCAACTATACAATCTCTATTCAACGACTTTTCCTTATTTTCGCACAACAACAATTCGAAATTATGAAAACACAAACATTCTTTTCATTCAAACCACTCTTTTCTTTGTTCGCATTCATGTGTTTGTTCACTACTGCAGTTGCACAACCAACAACACCACCACAAACAATTGATGTTATCTACATGAAAGACGGTCGTGTTTTACAAGGGCAAATTTTGATTTTCGAAGAAAAAGATGGCGATATTACCTTTCAAGATTCGTACGGAAGAAAATACTCCATAACACGTGAAGAATACAAATACTTCGAGGAAAATCAAGTGCCAAAAGAACGAAGAAGCAAGCGCGATACAGTTTTGTTGGATCGAAAAGAAAACGAAATTGAGTTTTCAGTTGGTTTAAGTTATGGCTGGTACAATCCTAGTTCAAGTTTTTCGTCAGACGCTTATTATTCGGATAACTTCAATAACAATTCTTATTACCCAATCAATGTCCATGCAGGAATTGGAAAGTACTTTAACCGCAAACATTTCGTCGGATTAAATGCCGATTTTTCAATTATTTCAATGGCAGCTCCTGTGATCAATTTGAACGGAAGATATGCCTACCAATACGATGCTTACAAGAAAAATACGGCTTGCTATGTTCCGGTTGAATTCGGTTATACTTCCCTTGTAAATTCGACGAGCTTTTTTGTGAATGATACAATTTCTACTGGACCAAATTCTTGGACAACTCAAATTGACACCAAACTAAAAACGAACGCATTGAACATAGGAATTGGACACGGTTTTAACTTCATGTTGAAAAACAAACACTCAATCGCTCTTGAAGTATTGGTCTACAAATACTTTATCATGAGTGAAACATTCCAAGGACAAATGAATGGAACTCCAACTTTTAGCACAAGCCCGGTTGGTGGGAAATTGGCGGTTTACGTAAACATTTAAAAAATTCGTGATTTGTAATTCGTGATTTGTAATTCGTGATTTGTAATTCGTGATTTGTAATTCGTGATTTGTAATTCGTGATTTGTGATTATTAATTGTTACATTAATTAATTGACACATTGTTACATTAAAAAAAATGGGATTCAACATCGTTCTTATTGAACCGGAAATACCAAATAACACTGGAAACATTGGTCGATTGACTTTGGCTTCTGGTTCGACCTTGCATTTGGTGAAACCATTTGGTTTTGAAATAACAGATG